>Ga0101944_10001529_pt1 | contig 47102 bp, 43 predicted proteins | sample DewCreD2012metaG_FD_75245 | JGI IMG/M metagenome (GOLD analysis project Ga0101944, IMG submission 75245) | Hot spring sediment bacterial and archeal communities from British Columbia, Canada, to study Microbial Dark Matter (Phase II) - Dewar... ... | reverse complement strand
TATGATAGTCCACTCATCGCACGGCCGCACGCGAACGCTTCTCGACAGCCTCTCTGGCCATCTCCCTCGCGCGGTAATCCGCCCGGATGATGGTTTCCAGCTCTTCTGCAGGCTCATTATCGGCGCGCTCCATCACATCCTCGATGATGTCCGGGATATCCAGAAAGGCGATGCGGCCGTCTAGAAACGCCTCCACCGCCACATCGTCGGCCGCGCTCATCACTGCGGGGATGGTGCCACCGCGCCTGGCGGCCGCCCGGGCCAGCCGCAGGCAGGGGAAGCGCTCCTCATCTGGAGGGTGAAACTCCAGAGGCCCGCAGGTCAAAAGGTCCAGCTGCGGCAGAGCCGTATCCACACGCTCAGGGTAGAGCAGCGCATACTGGATGGGCAGGCGCATGTCCGGAACTCCCAACTGCGCCTTTACACTGCCGTCCACGAAACGCACCAGAGAATGCACGATGCTGCGGGGATGGATCACCACATCCACCTTCTGCGGATCCACTCCGAACAGCGCTTCGGCCTCCAGGATCTCCAGCCCCTTGTTCATCAAGGTGGCGGAGTCAATTGTCACCTTCTGTCCCATCTTCCAGGTGGGATGGGCCAGGGCCATGGCGGGAGTGATGGAAGCCATCTGCTCCCGGGTGGCCCGCGCGAACGGCCCTCCCGAAGCTGTCAGGATGATGCGTTCCACCGAGCCTTCCGGCTCGCCGGTCAGGCACTGGAAGATGGCGGAGTGTTCGCTGTCCACCGGGATGAGCTTGGCTCCGCCTTTTCTGACCGCCCGCCGGACCGGTTCCTTCGCCGCGACCAGTACCTCTTTGCTTGCGATGGCGATCTGCTTGCCTGCCTCAGCTGCGGCGATGGTGGGCCGCAGACCGGCAAAACCCTGCACGCCGACGACGACCGTCTCTACATCCGGATCTGAGGCGATCCGGCACATCCCCTCCTGACCGCACAGAACCTCCACTCCGGCGCAGGCGGGGTGTTCGCGCAGCGCGGCGGCTCCTTCGGAATCCGAGGCAACCACGAAGTGCGGGCGGAATCGCCGCACCTGCTCCGCCAGCAGCTCGATGTTCCTCCCGCCGGCGAGCGAACGCACCCTGACCCGGCCCTGCAGGCGTTCCACCACATCCAGCACCTGGGTCCCGATGGAGCCCGTGCTGCCCAGCACGCAGATGTTTCTGACTGTCTGTTCTGAGCCCATGGTCAGAGTCTCCGGGGTAATGTCCGGGGTGTCGAAGGCATACCCTCTTCTTCCGTGGAGGTCAAACCGCGGCGGGGATGCCGCCGAACTTGCGGACGCGGGACTGATAGTCGGCGATGGCACGGAGCAGGTCGTCCTCGGAGAAGTCCGGCCAGAGAACCTGCGTGACGTGGATCTCGGCGTAGGCGATCTGCCACAGAAGGAAGTTGGAGATCCGCATCTCACCCGCGGTGCGGATCAGCAGGTCGGGCTCGGGGAGGTCCGGCTGATAAAGGCAGGCGGCCAGCGTGTCTTCCCCGATCTGCGCGGGATCCAGCGTCCCGGCGCGGACTTGCTCCGCCAGTGCGCGCGCCGCGTCCACCAGCTCCGCCCGTCCACCGTAGTTGATGGCCAGCGTCAGCACCAGGCCGGTATTGTCGCGGGTGCTCAGCACGTCCTCCAGGAGGGGTTCCCGGACGAAGTCGGGCAACTCGTGGATACGCCCGGCCAGCCGGAGCTGCACGCCGTTCTCCAGCAGTTTCATCAACTGCTCGCGGGCCGCCTGCGCGATCAGGCGCATAATGCCCTCGATCTCAGATTCCGGCCGGCGCCAGTTCTCCGCGGAGAACGTGTAAAGGGTCATCGCACGCACGCCCAGTTCCGCAGCGAAAGTCACAATACGGTCCACCGTCTGGTAGCCTCGCTCGTGTCCCATCAGGCGAGGCCACCCGCGGCGCTCGGCCCATCGGCCGTTGCCGTCCATGATCACTGCAATGTGCTGCGGTATGCGCTCCGGGTCCACCCCCAAAGCGCGCGCCCGGTCGTGCGGATATGTCAACAGTCGCTCGTCCCGTCCGGTCGTCAGACCTCCAGCAGTTCCTCCTCCTTGGCCTTCTGGAGGTGGTCTATCTCCTCGATGTACTTGTCCGTCAGCTTCTGCACCTGCTCCTGCAAGCGGCGCGCCTCGTCCTCGGAGATCAGGTGATCCTTCTCCTGATGCTTGATCTTGTCGTTGACGTCCCGCCGGACGTTGCGCACCGCCACCCGGTGATCTTCCGCCTTTTTGTGAAGCTGCTTGATCAGCTCCTTGCGACGCTCTTCCGTCAGATAGGGGATGTTCAGGCGGATGACCTGCCCGTCGTTGGTGGGAGTCATCCCCAGGTCCGAATTCATGATGGCGCGCTCGATCATCCCCAGCGCCTGCTTATCCCACGGCGAGATCACCAGCAGCCGTGGCTCAGGAACGCTGATGGCCGCAAGCTGGTTGATGGGCATCGGCGTTCCGTGGTAGTCCACCTGGATGCCGTCCAGAAGCGCCGGATTCGCGCGCCCGGTCCTCAGGGTGTGGAAGTCGTCCTGAGCGGCTTTCACCGCTCCTTTCATCCGCTGCTCGGCGTCTTTGATCAGGTCACCGGTCATCGTCGAACCTCCCCACGTAGGTCCCTATATCGCTACGCAGCAAGACCTCGCGAATGTTTCCCCTGCGCGTGATATCAAACACGATCACGGGCAGGTTGTTCTCCCGACAGAGTGTGAACGCGGTCAGGTCCATGATCTGCAGACCGCGGTTGATGGCATCCATATAGTCAATGCGGTCGAACTTCCGGGCATCGGGGTTCTTCCGGGGATCGCTGTCGTAGATCCCGTCCACATTCGTCCCTTTCAGAACCGCCTGCGCCTGGATCTCCACCGCCCGCAGGACGGCCGCGGTGTCCGTGGTGAAGTAGGGGTTGCCCGTCCCCGCCGCCAGGATCACCACCCGTCCCTTTTCCAGGTGCCGGATGGCGCGCCGCCGGATGTATGGCTCGGCCAGCGCCGCCATGTTGATGGCCGTCTGCACCCGGGTGTCGCAGCCCAGCTGCTCCAGCACGTTCTGCAGAGCCAGAGAGTTGATGACGGTGGCCAGCATGCCCATCGCGTCGCCGGTCACACGGTCAATGCCGGCTCCTGAAGCCTGCTGGCCACGGATGATGTTGCCTCCCCCGACCACCACCGCCACCTCGACGCCCAGATCCTGAGCGTCCTTCACGTCCTGCGCGATGGCCTTGATGGTCTCCGGGTCAATGCCGAACCGCTGCTTTCCGGCGAAAGCCTCCCCGGAAAGCTTCACCAGCACCCGGCTCCAGCGGGGTGTGCCGGTCACGCCGGCTCAGGCTCCCTGTTCCTGCGCTTCGGCGCCCTGGCCGTCGGCGGTCTCGCCGACGCGCCAGCGGATGAACCGCTTGATCTCGATCTTCTCCCCGATGCGTCCGATGGCTTCCGTGATGAGCTGCCGGATGGTGACGCTCTCGTCCTGGATGAACGGCTGGTCCAGCAGGACGCGCTCTCCAAAGAACTGCTTCTCCATCCGCCCTTCCACGATCTTCGGGATGGCCGCGTCGGGCTTCCCCTGCTCCCGGGCCCAGGTCTCGTGGATGGCGCGCTCCCGTTCGATGACCTCCGCCGGCACTTCGTCGCGATCCAGATACTCCGGGTTGGTCCACGCCACGTGCATCGCCAGCTTATGGGCCAGGTCCTTGAACTCGCTGTTCTTGGCGACGAACGGGGTCTCGCAGCTCAGCTCCAGCATCACCGCGATCTGTCCGCCGGTGTGGACGTAGGTCTCGATGATCCCCTCCGACGCCACCCGGTCCTGGCGCTTGGCCGCAACGGCCACCCCGCGCTGGCGCAACAGGTCGGTCGCCTTCTGGAAGTCGCCACCGGTCTCCTCCAGCGCGCGCTTGCAGTCCATCATTCCCGCTCCGGTGGCTTCCCGGAGCTGCTTCACGGTCTTCGCGTCAATGGCCACTGATTCTTTGTCTCCTGTGTACGGAAATCGTCACTTCCTGAGCGTCCCGGCTCTGTGTCCGGCAGACTTACTCCTGCTCCAGAGTCTCGGCGGATGCGCTCTGCTCCTCCGCGTCGGCGGCCTTCGCCACCCGGGTGGTCGGCATCTTGCCCGCGCGGATGATGCGCCGCGGCCGGCTCTCGCCTTCGGCGGGCGCGGCTTCGGCCTCGGCGGCCGGCTCGGCGACGGCCTCAGGCTCCTCGACAGCCACCGGTTCAGGCTCCGGAGCCTCCTCTGCCTCAGCCGCCTGTTCCTCCTCGGCAGCGGCCTCCTCGACGAACTCGGGGACCAGATCTTCAGCCGGAAGCTCCGGCTCCTCGGCCTCGCCCTCATCGGGTTCCTCGGCTTCTTCGGCGGCTTCCTCATCCACCACCTCGGCGCCCTGCCACTCCACCTGCTTGACCTCGACGATGGCGTCGGCGATCTTGGAGCACATCAGCTTGATGGCGCGGATGGCGTCGTCGTTGCCGGGGATCACCCAGTCCACCTCATCCGGGTCGCAGTTGGTATCCACGATGGCGACCACAGGGATGTCCAGCTTGCGGGCCTCAGCCAGCGCGATCCGCTCCTTCTTCAGGTCCACGATGAAGACCGCGCCGGGCAGCTCCGGCATATCTTTGATGCCTCCGAGGTACCGCTCCAGGCGCTCGCGCTCCTCGCGCAGGTGCATGGCCTCTTTCTTGGGAAGACGCTCCAGGCTGCCGTCTTCCTCCATCTTCTCCAGCTCGCGCAGCCGTTGGATGCGCTCGCGGATGGTGCGGTAGTTGGTAAGGGTTCCGCCCAGCCAACGCTGGTTCACCCAGTACTGCCGGCAGCGCTTGGCAGCTTCGGCGACGGCGTCCTGCGCCTGCTTCTTGGTGCCGACGAACAGGATGGGCTTATTCTCCATCGCCACCTGCTGGACGAACGCGCGGGCTTCCTCGAAAAGCTTCAGGGTCTGGTGGAGGTCAATGATGTAGATGCCGTTCCGCCCCCCGTAGATGTAGCGCTTCATCTTGGGGTTCCAGCGGTTCGTGCGGTGACCGAAGTGGACTCCTGCCTCCAGGAGTTCCTTCATGGTGATGCTTGCCAAGTTGTCCTCCGTTTGGTTGTTGACGTTGCCCCGCATCATTCCGCAGGCGCGGCACCCGGAAGCGTCCGCATGCCGACCCGCCTTGCGGTCCGCGGGACTGAGTGATTACGCGATGCTGCCCCGGCCCCTGGGCCTCCTGGCAGCCTCGTCGAGTTTATCATGAAGCCGCCCGCCGCGCAAATGCGCGACGATCGTCCCCGCAGGTTCATCGGCAGAAGGAAGCCTTCACTTGACTTCCTGTATCCGCCTGAAACAGGGGCGCGAAGGGTAGACAGACCCTCTCAGGCTCTGAGGGATACCTCCAGGCCTTCCGGGTCCAGCACGACGTTCACGCTGGCGGCAAAGGGGCCACCGCCGCGCACGAACTCTAGATAATGCTTCAGGCGCTCCGCGGCGTTCACGCTATTGTGCGCCAGGACCACAGCTCCCGGCGGCATCTTGGGAAGGGCTTCCTCAAGAATGTCCAGATACACGCCCTTGCCACGTCCGCCTGCTCCGTCCGCGTCCAGATAAAGCAGATGGATGGGGCCGTCCCAGTCCCGGACGTAGGTCACGGCGTCCGCAGCCACCACACGCGCCACTCCGGAAACATCTATCCGCCGGACGTTCCGCTCCGCTCGCCCGGCTTCCTCAGGGACGATCTCGATGCCCACCAGATGCTCCGCGGTGTAGCAGGCTCCGGGAGCCACCGCCGCCCCGGCGTTCGAGATGAAGGTGTTCCCGCAGAAGACGCCCGCCGCCAGCATCACCGGGGGCTGGACGATGGCGTTGATGGCATACAGAAGGCGCTGCATCCGGGGCGTGATGGCCGTCCAGGGGATCTCGAAGAGCTCCCGCACGGCGCGTCTGTGCGCCAGCATCCTGCCGCGGTCATACTCCGCGTGTGGCAGAATACCCGCATCCACAAGGCTCCGCAAAGCATCGGCCACCACCCGTTCTTCATTTGCGGCCGGTTCCAGCTCCCGGTGCGGATCGGAGTAATCCATCCGGTAACTGTCGCTGTCCGGGGTCCGGAAGACAGCAACGCGCGTGGCTCCGCTCACGGAAGCGACTCCCGGTGCGCGGCGAACTTCTCCTCCACGAAGCTGCGGATGGCCTCCTGAAACACCTTTGTATCGAACGAAAGGGCGTGCTGCCGGATGGCCTGCGGATCGAAGTCCTCCGGGCGGTAGCGCTTTACGGCTTCCATCAGCGCCTGCGGGGTCTGCTCGTCGAAGAAGATGCCCGAAAGCCCTTCCTTGACCGTGTCGAGCGCCCCGCCGCGGCGGAACGCGATTACTGGACGGCCGGCCGCCTGCGCTTCCACCGGCGTGATGCCGAAGTCTTCCTCTCCGGGGAAGATGAACGCCTGGCAGCGTGCATACGCCTCGGCCACCTGCTCATCGCTCTGGCCGCTGCGGAAGGTGATGGTGGGTCCGGCGATGCTCTTGAGATACTTCTCCTGCTCCCCTTCCCCGATGATCAGCAGGGGCAGCCGGAGCTCGTTGAACGCCTCGATGGCGAGGCCCACTTTTTTGTAAGGAGCGAAGCGTCCCACCATCAGGAAATAGTCGTCCAGCTCGTCGGAGATGCGGAACCGGTGCGTCTCCACAGGCGGATGGATGACGGTGGACTCCCGGCGGTAGTATTTCCGGATGCGGGCGGCCACGTGCCGGGAGATGGCCACGAAATGATCCACCCCGAAGGACGTCCGCAGATCCCACGTCCGGGCCGATGACATCAGAAGCGCAGCGATGGCATTGAACACCTTGCCCTTCCCGGACTCGCGAAGGTAGTCGTGGTAGAGGTCCCAGGCGTAGCGCATCGGGCTGCAGCAGATGCACACGTGCATCGTCTTGGGGCGGGTGATGACGCTCTTTGCGCAGGCGTGGTTGATGCTGATGACCACGTCGAACTCGGAGAGGTCGAACTGCTCGAAGGCGAGCATGAAGACGGGCAGGAACCGCTGGTGATACTTCGCCGCTCCGGGGACCTTCTGGGCGAAGCTGACGCGGATGTCCTTCCTGCGGAACTCCTCCGGCATGGTCTCCGGCGTGTACAGCGCCGTGTAGATGGGCGCGTCCGGATACACCTCCGCAAGCGCCAGCAGATGCTTCTCCGCGCCCGCCATCACGTTCAGCCTCTCGCAGACGAGCGCCACCTTCATCCGTCGTTCACCCCGCAGTCTCCTTCTCGCTGGTAGCCAGCCAGGCGGGCTGTTGCCGCCTGCCGGCCGGTCAGGGCTATTCTAGAGGAGCGCGCGCCGGCGCGTCAAACGCTGGCTTTATGCTATAACCCTCTGGGCAGGACGCACGTATGCTGGTCTCATACCATAACCATACGCGCTGGAGCGACGGATCTCCCACCATCGCCGAGATGGTGGAGGGCGCTCTGGCTCATGGACTCGACGAACTGGGCATCTCGGATCACTTTGTGCTGTTCCCGGACCGCAGGGAGGTGGACTGGTCCATGCCTCTCGACCTGCTGGGCGAATACGTCGCCGAGCTGCAGGACACAGCCTCGCGTCTGGACGGGATGCAGCTGCGGCTGGGCGTGGAGGCGGACTATCTGCCGGGCACCGCAGAGCAGCTGAGAAGGGAACTGGAGAAGCACCCCTTCGATTTCATCATCTGCTCCGTGCACTATGTGGACGAGTTCCCGGTGGACGCGGACCGCAAATACTGGGATCCGCTGCTGCAGGAGCGCATCAACGAGATCTGGCGGGAATACTGGCTGCGGGTGCGGGATATGGCCCTGGAGCGCACCGGCGACATCGTGGCCCATCTGGACCTTCCCAAGAAGTACGGTTTCCGTCCCACGCAGGACCTGTCGGCGGAAGAGGATCAGGCTCTGGACGCCATCCGGGCGGCCGATCTGGCCATCGAGATCAACACGGCGGGCTGGAGCCTCTCCGCCGAGGAGGCATATCCTTCCCTTCGGCTGCTCCGCAAGGCGCGGGAGAGGGATATCCCCCTTGTCATCAGCGCGGACGCGCACTCTCCTGCCCATCTGACGCGCCATTTCGGCCGCGCCCGGGAGCTTGCGCGGGAGGCCGGCTACGATCGGCTGCTCCGCTTCCATCAAAGGGAGCGCTTTGAGATCCCTCTTTAGTTTTGAGGGGCCATCGGTGGGAGAGATCTATGCGGCTGGCGGGTGAACTGCTGAAAAGGTATCCGGGCAACCCTATCCTTACGTGGAAGGACCTGCCCTATCACGTCAACGCCGTCTACAATCCCGGGGCGGTGAAGCACGGCGACGAGTATATCCTGGTGCCCAGGGTGGAGGACGGCCGCCGGGATAACCGCCTTCACATCGCGCGCAGCCGGGACGGGATCCACTTCACTGTGGAGCCCGAGCCGATTGCGCTGCCCGGCAGCCCGGAGGATCTGGTCTGGGAGAAGCATCAGTATGACGCCCGGGTCACGCCTCTGGACGGGGCGTATTACATCGCCTACTGCGCGCAGACTATGGGAGAGGTGGTGCGCATCGGGCTGGCCCGGACGGAGGATTTCCGCACCTTCGAGCGTCTGCCCTTCGCCACCCAGCCCTGGAGCCGCAACTGCGCCCTGTTCCCGGAGAAGATCGGCGGACTATATGCGCGGTTGGACCGCCCGATGAGCGGAAGCGACGCTATCACGTTCATCACTTTCTCTCCGGACCTGGTGTTCTGGGGCCGCTCACGACCGCTGGAGCTGGAAGTGCAGACGTGGATGCGCGAGAAGTGGGGCATCGGACCGCCCCCCATCCGCACGGACGAGGGTTGGCTGCTGATCATTCACGGAGTGTGGCTGGCGTGCAACTACGTATACCGGCTGGGCGTCGTCCTGCTGGATCTGGAAGACCCGTGCCGGGTGATCGGGCAATGTCCGGAGTTCATCCTGACCCCGCGCGAGGATTACGAGCGTTGCGGAGAGGTGCCGAACTGCGTGTTCGCGAACGGCGCTATCCTGGAACCGGACGGAGAGCTGAAGGTCTACTACGGGGCGGCCGATACCTGTGTCGGGCTGGCCACGGGCCACGTGGACGAGCTGATCGCCGCCTGCAAGAGTGGCATCAGACCCACCCGGTCCTGAGACTTTGCGGGGAGCTTCAGGCGGCCGCGTGGCGGCCGGGGTGAGGTTGCTTTTGCCTGTCAGATGTGGTAAAAGATATTTGAATGCAAGGGGATGGAGTCCCCCGCAATCGTCGCAACCGGCTGATGACTCCTACCAGCAATAGCCGTCCTCGCCTGCAAAGGCCGCGGACGGTGGCAGGAGGAACGGTCCAATGCAAGAAGCCCTGCGCGAGGATCATCGGCCGGACGTCGCCCTACCTACGGTCTCGCCTGCCGGCGATCCCCTGTTTCGTGCTCTTCAAGAAGCCATTGCGCTCTGTTCCGGCCCGGCCGCATCGGACGCAGCTGCCGGCAAACTGGCCGCGCTGGCCCGCCGCCTGAGTGAGCGACGCTTTCACCTTGCCGTGCTTGGCCAGTTCAAGCGCGGGAAAAGCACCCTGCTGAACGCTTTGCTGGGAGAGGATGTCCTTCCCTCCTCCGTGCTGCCCCTCACCGCCATTCCCACCTTTATCCGCGGTGGAAGCGAACGCAGCGCGCGGGTGGAGTTCCAGGGTTCCCGGGATCCCGATGTGGCCACGGCGGCGGATCCGGAAGAGCTGCGCGCCTTCCTGGCGCGGTATGTCACGGAAGAAGAGAATCCCGGCAACCGTCTGAACGTCTCGACTGTCGAAGTCACCCACCCCGCGCCTCTGCTGACGCAGGGCGTGGTGCTCATAGACACTCCCGGCATCGGTTCCACCCACCGGCACAACACGGAAGCCACACTGAACTTTCTCCCCCAGTGCGATGCGGCTCTGTTCGTCGTGTCGCCGGATCCTCCGGTCACGGAGGTGGAGATCGAGTTCTTGAAGAGGGTGCGCTCCCGGGTGGGGCGGATCTTCTTCGTGCTGAACAAGGCGGACTATCTGGAGGGGCCGGAGCGGGAGGAGATGCTCCGTTTCGTGGAGCGTGCGCTGCGGGAGCACGCGGGTCTGGACGGCGACCTGCGCCTTCTGATGATCTCTGCCCGTCAGGGTCTCCAGGCAAGGCGCTCCGGTGACTCCCGTCTGTGGGACTCCAGCGGGATGCGCGAGCTGGAGTCGCATCTGCAGAGCTTTCTGGTGCGGGAGAAGGAGTCCGCGCTTCACCGGGCGGTCGCGGCCCGTGCGGTCGAGGTTCTGGAAGAGGTCCTTCTGGAGAAGCGGTTGTCGCTGGAGACCATGCGGCTGCCCGTCGAGGAGATCGAGCGGCGGCTCAGGTTGCTGGAGGAGCGGTTCCGCGAGGTGCAGCTGCGTCAGGTTGCCGTGCGCGACGGACTGGCCGGAGACCGCAAACGTCTGGCCGCCCTGCTTGAGGAGCAGGCGGCGCAGCTCCGCAAGAAGGCGTTCAACCTCTTTATGAAGACTGTAGAGCGCGCCATTGACGAGCGCGGCGCGGATCCCGGCGCGCCGCAGGAGGCGCTCGCGGAAGTCATTCCGGCCTTCTTCGAGAACGAGCTGGGTGAGCTGTCCACCGAGTTCGAGTCGCGCGTCCGGCAGACCCTGGATCTCCGCCGCCGCGAGGTGGATGCGCTGGTGGATGCGGTCCGGCAAACTGCCGCGGAGCTGTTCGACCTGCCGCACCACGCCTCAACGGATACCGGCGAGTTCGAGGTGACACGCGAGCCCTACTGGGTGACCCACTACTGGCCGATCACTCTGGGGCTGCTCCCGGAGGGGTTCTGGGACCGGTTCCTGCCGGCCGCGATGCGCCGCAGACGGCTTCTTGCCAGGATGAAGGAGAGGGTGGAGGTGCTGGTGGCGGAAAATGTGGAGAACGTCCGCTGGCCCACCCTGCAGAACCTGGACCGCAGCATCCGGGAGTTCGGCGAAGAGCTGGACAGACGCCTGGAGGAGGCGGTCCGGGCCACCATCGGGGCCATAGAGGCCGGCCGTAGCCGCCGGCTGGACGCGTCGCAGAAAGCCACGCAGGAGGGAGCCGCCCTGGAAGAGATGATCCGGCGGCTGGAGGAGTTGGTCAGGGTGCTTCGGGAGGAGGCAACCCGTTGACCGAGACATGGACCCTCGCGACCCTCTGGCTGGGCCTTGCGCTTCTTGCCACCCTGCTCTCCATCTGGCTTCGGGTGGCCACAGCTCTTTCCGAGATCGTGGTCGGAACGGTGGCGCAGCTTGCCATCGGAGCGGCGATGGGCGGGGTGTTGCTGGGAGCCGACGATTCCTGGGTGAAGTTCCTCTCCGGCACGGGGGCCATTCTGCTCACATTTCTTGCCGGGGCGGAGCTGGACCCCGCCGTGTTCCGGGTGCGCTGGAAGGAGGCCACCGGTATCGGACTGGCCGGATTTATTGCGCCCTTCCTGGGGTGCACGGCTGTGGCGTTCTATATGCTGCACTGGGAGCCACGGGCCAGCTGGCTGGCGGGTGTCGCGCTCTCCACCACGTCGGTAGCCGTGGTCTACGCCGTGATGCTGGAGTTCGGGCTGAACCGGACCGACTTCGGGAAGGTTGTTCTGGCAGCCTGCTTCATCAATGATCTGGGAACGGTGCTTGCTCTGGGGCTGATCTTCGCCCCCTTCACAACCCGGACACTGGTCTTCGGGATGGTCAGCGTGGCGGCCTTTGCCGTTCTGCCCTGGCTCACTCCCCGGTTCTTCAGGCGCTATGGCGGCAGACCGTCCGAGCTGGAGGCCAAGTTCCTCCTCCTCTGTCTTTTCGGTCTGGGCGCGCTTGCCACGTGGGCAGAGAGCGAGGCCGTTCTGCCCGCCTACATCGTGGGGATGGTCCTGGCGGGGACGGTGGGGAAGGATCATCAGCTGATCCGGCGCCTCAGGACGCTGACGTTCGGTCTGCTGACGCCGTTCTATTTCATCCGGGCGGGCTCCTTCGTGTCCGTGCCTGCCCTTGCATCCGCCCCCCTGGTGTTCCTGGTGTTGCTGGCGGCCAAGATGGTCTCCAAATCCATTGCGGTGTTTCCGGTCACCCGCGCGTTCGGCAGCGATCACCGGGAAGGCATCTACACCACCCTTCTGATGTCCACCGGCCTGACGTTCGGAAGCATCTCCGCGCTGTTCGGCTTGACCCATGGCATCATCACGCGGGAGCAGTATTCGTATCTTGTGGCGGCGGTCATCGCAAGCGCGGTGGTGCCCACACTGATCGCCAACGCGGTCTACCTGCCGCGCCACCTTCTGCAGGCGCCGCAGGAGACCGCTTCCATTGAGCCCCAACAGAGGGAGACTGCGGAGGTCAGGAAATGATAGAGAGGATCCTCGTCGCTTACGATGGCTCTGAGCAGGCGGAGAAGGCGTTCCATTTCGCGCTGGAGATCGCCCGCCGCTTCGATGCCGGGCTGTTCGTCCTTTCGGTGGCGCGTCCGCCTGAGCCGCCTGAAGCGGTGGAGACAGAGGCTGTCATAGAAAGCGCTACGGAATACTACCGGAAGGGTTTCGAGGCGCTGGCGGAGAGTGCCCGTCAGGCCGGTATCGAGCCCCATCTGGAAGTCCGGGTGGGGCACCCCGCGGATCAGATTGTCCACTATGCGAATGAGCTGGGCGCGGACATGATCGTGATGGGGCACCGTGGGAAGTCATTCATGGCCCGGTGGTTGCTGGGGTCGGTGTCCAAGCGCGTGCTCAGCTACGCCCACTGCACTGTCACCATCGTGCGTTGAGACTGACCTTCTCTTGAGGCAAATAGCACCGTGAAGATCGTCCTGCTGATGCTAGGCGGCGCCCTGGGCGCCCTGGCCCGCTACAGCGTTTCCGTGGCTTCCACGAAGCTCTTCGGAGCGGTGGTGCCGGCTGGAACGTTTCTGGTCAACCTGAGCGGCTGTTTCCTGCTGGGGTTGATGTTCGGGCTGGGGGAGGCGCGGGGTGTCAGCCCGGGCTTTCGTCTGTTCTTTATGACGGGCTTCCTGGGCGCCTACACCACGTTCTCCACATTTGCCGTGGAGAGCGTGCTGGCGCACGAAGGCGGCAGAGCCGGGCTGGCGACCGCTAACATCCTGGCCAACAACCTGGGCGGGCTGGCGCTGGCGAAGGCGGGGTTGATGCTGGGCAGGCTGATCTAGGGGGATAGCGGATAATGCCGGTCGAATATCGCGTAATCGAGGTGTTCACAAGCGAGGAGGCCCGCTGGGAAGGGCGGCCTGTGTGGGAAGCCATTCTGGATGCCGTGCGCCGCTCGGACCTGGCGGCTCGCTGCACCGTGAGCCGGGCGATGGCCGGTTGTTACGAGAACGGCGAGATGGCTTCCGGCAGCTTGGAGGTGCTGTCGTTCAATATGCCGCTGAAGATCGAGGTCATCCTGCCGGCTGCCCAGCTGGATGAACTGCTTCCCCGCATCGAGGAGATGGTGACCGATGGCATCATCGCCGTCGAGGAGATGCAGGTGCGGGCGCATCGGACCCGGAAGCGCCTCATCCCCCGGCAGCTCCGGGTGAAGGATGCCATGACTCCCTCTCCGCACGCCGTCACGCCTGCCACGCCCCTGGCTGATGTCGTCCGTCTGTTGCTGCGCCACCGCTTCAACGGCGTGCCGGTGACCGGTGAGGACGGCCGCCCCGCCGGTATCATCACGCAGAAGGATCTTATCCAGCGCGCCGGGATGCCGGTGCGGCTGGGACTGCTGGCGCAGTTCGGGGAGCAGCAGGTCAATGAGTTCCTGGCTTCCATTCAGGACCGGAAGGCCGCCGATGTGATGAGCGCTCCCGTTGTCACGGTGCGGGAGGACCAGCGTCTGGGCGAAGCGGCGGACCTGATGCTGCGCAAAGGGCTGAAGAGGCTTCCCGTGGTGGACGCGGATGGCCGCCTGACAGGAATGCTCTCCCGCTTCGATGTCTTCAAGACCATCACCACGGAGTCCCCGGACTGGCGCAAGATCCGGGATCAGTATGTCTCGGTGGCCAACGTGCGAACTGTCGCCGACATCATGCGCCGCGACGCGCACACCGTACCCCCGGACACTCCGCTGGAGGAGGTGGCCCGTCTGATTGACGACAGCGACATCCAGCGCGTCGCCGTGGTGGACTCAGAAGGGCGGTTGGTGGGGCTTGTATCGGATTCCGATCTGCTGTCCGTCTTTGCAGAGCACAGGGGCGGGCTGTGGGAGTCGCTGAAGGCCCGTCTGGGGCTTTCCGAGGCAGCACGGCGGCAGGCCGGGTCCGCGCGGACGGCGGGCGATATCATGAGGACCGGTCTGATCACGGTGACGGAAGAGACGCGCATCGAGGATGCCATCCGTCTGATGACGCAGCACGGCATAAAGCGGCTGCCGGTGGTGGACGAATCCGGCGTCTTCCGTGGGATGGTCAGCCGCGACTCGCTCTTGCGCGCAGGACTGGAGCAGGAACAATGACAGCGGAAGCAACGGCCGAGGCGAGACATACGGGCAGGGCGATGCGCTTCGTGGTGCTCCTGGGAGTGGTCAGCCTGTTTGCTGACATGACCTATGAAGGCGCCCGAAGCGTCACGGGACCATTCCTGGCGACCCTGGGAGCCAGCGCGGCCGTGGTGGGGTTCGTGTCCGGACTGGGCGAGCTGGTGGGCTACGCGGTGCGGTTGGTCTCGGGCTACCTGAGCGACCGCACGGGCCGCTACTGGACGCTGACCATCGTGGGATATTGCGTGAATCTGCTGGCCGTTCCGCTGCTGGCCTGGGCCGGCCGGTGGGAGGTGGCCGTCGCGCTGATTGTGGCGGAGCGTTTCGGAAAGGCTGTCCGCACCCCTCCGCGCGATGCCATGCTGTCCCACGCCGCCAGCCGCACCGGAGCGGGACGCGCCTTCGGGCTGCACGAGGCGCTGGATCAGGTTGGCGCCGTCACCGGACCGCTCATCGTGACCGCTGTGTTGATGGCGGGGGGCACTCATCGCACGGCGTTTGCCATTCTCGGAATCCCGGCCATTGTGGGAATCTCGCTGGTCATAGCGGCCCGCCTTCAGTATCCCGTGCCCAGGACCATGGAGGTTCCTGACGGCGGCAGGGAGGAAAGAGGCGGAAGTCTGCCGCCGCAGTTCCGTCTGTATCTCGCGGGTGTCGCTCTGGTTGCTGCGGGGTTCGCGGACTTTCCGCTGATGGCCTATCATTTCGCCCGGACTGACGCCTTTGCGCCTCAGACCATCGCGCTGGTGTACTCGATGGCGATGGCGGTGGACGCGGCTGCCGCTCTGATCTGGGGCAGGTTGTACGACCGGGCCGGGCTGCGGGCGATGCTCATTGCCGTCGCGCTCTCCGCAGCCTTTGCGCCGCTGGCGTTCCTGGGCAAAGGGTGGCTGCCGCTCGCCGGAGTGGCCCTCTGGGGAGCGGGGATGGGGGCTCAGGAGTCGGTCATGCGGGCCGCCATATCGCGCATGGCTCCGGCAGGCCGGAGGGGAACGGCATACGGCGTGTTCAACAGCGTCTACGGGGCGGCCTGGTTCGCCGGCAGCGCGACCATGGGTCTGCTCTACACCCGGCACCCTGCGCTGCTGGTGGCTTTTTCCGTAGTCGCGCAGCTTCTTGCGCTGCCGTTCATCCGGGCCTCAGAGCGGGGCGGTCCCGCCGCGAATCCGGTGAGAGGTGAAGGGTGATCCGTGTCAACCTCGCGCGCCTCGCGGCATCTGGTCTTTCATGAGCTTCTGGATGCCCTCCGGGGCGGGCATCTCTGCGCTCTGTGCCATCTGGAGAACAGATCCGTCGAGCGCTACTTTTCGTCGGTGTTTCACGAGAGCGTGAATGACCCGGGCCTGAGGGAAGAGCTGTTGAAGAGCCGCGGCTACTGTCCCCGCCACGCCAGGATGATGCTGCGCAACGGTGACGCCATGGGCATTGCCATTCTTTACGAGGATCAGGTGCGGCTCGCACTCTCGGACTACCAGGGTGGCGCAGCCGCGAAGCATCGTGCTGGCGGCGCCATCTGTCCCGCCTGCCGCAAGCAGGCCGATGCCCGTTCGCGGTATTGCTCCACGTTGCTTGAGTGGTTGAATGATGCGGATGTGCAGGAAGCGCTGGAGCGCTCGGGCGGTTTCTGCGTGCCGCACACGCGCTACCTTCAGGAGCGGGCTCCGGCCGTGGACCGGGATCGCCTGACAGATCTCCTGCGCCGCCGTCTGGAATCCCTGAAGACCGAACTGGGCGAGTTCCGCCGCAAGAACGACTACCGTTTCCGGCACGAAGGCTTCGGCTCCGAGGCAGACTCCTGGCGGCGAGCTGTCCGGCTCCTCACGGGAGAGGACGATGTCTTCTAGGAACGGACGCGCCGCATGCTGACCTTCTTCTGCCCGGGGTGCCGCGCGGAAAGCCGGGTCGAGAACGCTGTCTGCCCCCGCTGCGGGCTGTCGCTGGACGATGCCCGGCGGGATTATGTTGACAAACTCATCGAACTCTCGCTGGAGCATCCCGTGCCGTCCATACCTCCGGTGGCAGCGGAGATCCTGGGCAGGATCGGGGACCGGCGGGCGGTCCAGCCGCTCTGCCGGGCGCTTCTGCGGACTTCCGACGGGGCGCTTCAACAGGCAGCGGCGGAAGCTCTCGGGCGACTGGGGGATGCCGCCGCCGTTCCGGCGCTTGCTCAGTGTCTGAAGAACGGGAAGCTCATCGCGCGGCTGCAGGCGGCCCGGTCGCTGGCGCTACTGGGCGGCCCGGAGGCCCACGCCGCGCTGGAAGCTGCCGCGCGGCAGGATCCTTCGCAGAAGGTGCGGCGGACGGCGGAAACATTGCTGGAGGAGTTGTGCGCCCCCTCGAAGCGGGAGGGCGGCCGATGACCCGCCAGGGCGGCGACTCCCCGCATCTGAGGGGGATCACCGTGACCCTTGCCTTGCTGGACGAGACACTGTGCGAGATCGAAGAGCTCGCCCGGGGCAGGGAGCGGCAATCCATACTCTTTCGCGAGCGCAACCGCCTGGCGCCGGCCCGGCGCAGCGCCATTCTGGAACGTGTGGCGTCCATGCGGGAGGTCATCCGCCGGGTTCGTGATGCGCTGGGCCTGCAGCCCGACGTCCAGGAGGCGGCCGTGGAGATCCGCAGCCTGTGCGCTGGCCTCTGGGAGCATGTCATCGAGCTAAAGCCTGGTCATCTCGCCCGTTACGGGCCGCTGCCCGAGGGGCTTGCCTCCACAATGGACCCCGCCGCGGAGGAGCTGGCCGCCGGGCTGGCTGACATTCTGGACCTGCTGAAAAGACGTTAGGGCCGCGCGGCGCTTAGAGCTCCGCCAGCGTCCTTGCCCTTTCGAAGATCTGTCTGAGCATCTCGCGGGTCACCAGCCCCGTGTAGGTGTTGCGCTGGCTGGGATGATAGCTGCAGAGCAGGCGCCTCCCCTCCGGCAGCGGAAACTCCGCCCCGTGGCGGAAGCCCGAGAAAGGGATGTCCGGGCCTGTTCCACACTCTCTCAGCGCCTTCAGCGTTTCGCGGAAGGCCATCTGCCCCAGAGTGACGGCAACCCGCCAGGGCGGGCCAGATCTCAGTATGGTCCGCAGCCACTCCCGGCAATTGTCGAACTCATCCGGAAGCGGTCTGTTCTGCGGCGGAGCGCAGTGGACCGCGGCGGTGACGAGAGTGTGCCGGAGCCGGAGACCGTCGCCAGCGTGCGTGGCGTGCGGCTGACTGGCAAGGCCGGCCTCGTGAAGCGCGCGGTAGAGCCAGTTGCCGCTTTCGTCGCCGGTGAACATCCGCCCGGTGCGGTTCGCTCCGTGGGCGGCGGGAGCCAGCCCCACAATGACGATCCGCGCCTCCGGGTCTCCGAAGTTCGGGACGGGCCGGCCCCAGTAATCCCAGTCTGCGAATGCCCGCCGCCTGCGCCCGGCCACCTCAAGGCACCAGTTGCGAAGCCGCGGGCAACGCTCGCACTGTACGATGCGCCTGTTCAGCGCCTCCAGCCAGCCCGTGTCCATCCCCGCCGTCAGCGATCGAAGACAAGCCCGATGATGCTCACGTCTTCCGGGCGGGTCTCAACGTCCACCCGGACCTTCCCGCCGGAGATCTCCAGAGGCGCGCCGTCTTCCAGCCTCGCCTGCTTCGTTCCCTCCGGGACAGGCGCCAGCACCGTGCGGCCTGCGGGTTCGCGCGTCAGGTTGAAGCACAGCAGGACGCCTCGCTTCCCGTCTAGAGCCGTGTGCAGGTGGGTCAGCTCATCTATGCCCGCGAACTCGCCGCGGGTGAACTCATCGAAGTAGCGGTTATAAGTTGCGATGGCACGGCGGTAGCCTTCCCGGACCTCCTCCGGCGCCTTCAGCAAGCCGCCCACGCCGACATGGGTCACGCAGGAAGCCACGTACCAGAATGCGATGGCGTTCGCATTGTCGGTGCTCATGTTCATATGTAGGAACAGCGGCACCGGCTCCGCCTTGCGCAGGTGATACAGCGAGAACAGGCGTCCTTCCATCAGATCCCGGTGCGTCTTCCACATGAACTCGTAGGCCCACTTCTCGTCGTAGCTCTCCGGCCGGTCGAACAGATACCACGCCGGAGTCCGGTATTCCCCGGATTCCACGTGGTCGTGCATCTCGATGACCAGATCCGGGTGTCCGGCGCGGATCTCCTCGAAGGCGCGGTTGACGGCCAGGGCCCACTCCTCGCGGCTCAGGGGCACGGGGTGCCCATGTGAGGGATCGTGGCAGGACTGCTCCCACCAGGGCCAGTCGTGAAAGTCGGAGTTGATGAAAACGAATCCGGCGTCCGCAAGCGCCCTCATATTGCGGACGAATTCCTGACTCCAGGGGCCGCAGGGGCAGACCCCCCAGAGCTTCACCTCCCCGAAGTCCTCCGCCACGAACTTCTCGCCGCTGGCGTCCCGGCAGTAACGCCCGTCCTGAAGTTCCGTGTTCTGGGTGTGCAGGGTGGTCCAGCAGCCCACCTTCAACCCGTACGATCCGGCCAGCTTCACGAAATCGTCCACCGGACCCATCTCCGCCTCGTTCCAGACGGCGGATCCCCAGAACGTCTCCCAGCCCGGATCCAGGTGCAGCAGTCCGAATCCCGTATCCCGCAGCAGGGGCATCAGGGGCTCCAGCTTTGCGCGCGAAAGCGACGGCCCGAAGTCGTGGTAGGTGTTATAGGAGACAGGCGATACCCGGCGGGGCTCCCGCAGGCGCGTCAGCCTGCCACTGAGGATGTCGCGGAACAGGGCAACGCCCTCTTCCCACCCCCCCGGGAAAGACGCCAGGCGGAGGAGCGGAAACTGCACAGTCTCTCCCTTCTCCAGCCGCCGGACAAAGAGACTGCGCGTCCGGTGATCCTCTCCGTCGGCGCCTGCTATTCCCGGCCGAATGACCTTCTCGCCGTTCTGGATGGCGATCTCTGCAGGGACGAAACAGGTCTCATGCGAGCCATCCGGCACACGCATCATCAGCAGCCCGCGTTGCCCGTCCTCCAGGATCCACCCCTCCGCGAAGTCCTCGAAGGACGGCGCATCGTCCACGGCAACGGTCCGATCTCTTCCATCCAGTCCCACCCGGAAGGGAAGCGGGTGCAGCCGGAAGCCCGGCAGACTCTCCGCGGGGGTCTCCAGAAAGACGCTGAAGCGGTCCAGGCGGCCGGATGCCTGCCGCCGGGCACTCAGAATGAGGTCTACGCCTGTCTCTGCCGGTTCTTCCCGGAGCGCCAGCTCTATGTTCCCGCAGGATGTCCGGAGAACCCCGCTGCTGCCCGGATCCCCGGTGAAAACTGCACGCTGCAGATCTCCTCCTTCTTCCCTGGCTTCCACCATCACTGCCCGGATCCCGAAATCCCGGACTATGGCCTCCAGCAAGCTTCCCCCGTTGCCTTCTCCCCGCCTTTCTATCTGCACGCCTACTGATACCCCTTTCATCCACCCCGCGTATGATATCCGCAAAGCCGGGATGCCGCAGGCCGGATGCGTGCGAATGTATCCGGTTACGCATTTGCGGATTCGGTTACACAATTCCACCCCCGGAACCCCGGGAGCGGGCCTCCAGCATGCTATACTGACTCTCGGCGCAACGAGCGCGCACCGGCCAGACACGCTTCAGTTGGCCCGGGCGCGGCGCCTGCGATAATATCAGACTCAAGGGGGAGTCACAACAGAGACTATGTGCGGGATTGTCGGTTACATCGGGGAAAAAGATGCAGTCCCCGTCCTCATCGGCGGGCTGAGACGGCTGGAATACCGCGGCTATGACTCCGCGGGAGTCGCCGTCGTGACGAACGGCAGGGTCAGCGTGCGCAAGCGGGTCGGAAAGCTCCGGGTACTGGCGGAGGATCTGGAAAAGTCCCCCCTGCCGGGCAAGGTGGGCGTGGGGCACACCCGGTGGGCCACCCACGGGGCTCCCTCCGAGGTCAACTCACATCCCCACTCGGACAACAGCGGCACCATCCATCTGGTCCACAACGGCATCATCGAGAACTACCAGGCCCTGAAGGAGCGGATGATCGCGGAGGGGCATACGTTTCGTTCCCAGACGGATACCGAGGTGGTGGCGCACCTGGTCGGAAAATACTACCGCGGGGACCTGGCTCAGGCCGTGCGGGACGCCCTCAAGGAGGTGGAGGGCGCATACGCCATCGGGGTGGTTTGCGATCAGGAGCCGGATGTGCTGGTGGCGGCCCGCTGCGGCAGCCCGCTCATTGTGGGCCTGGGTGAGGGAGAGAACTTCATCGCGAGCGACGTTCCCGCCATCCTGAACCACACCCGGCGGATCATCTATCTGGACGATCACGAGGTCATCCGCATCACGAAGGACGGCGTCACGGTGACGGACCTGGACGGCAACGTGGTCGAGAAGCCGGTCCACACCATCGAATGGGACGCTTCGGCGGCGGAGAAGGGCGGATATCCGCACTTCATGCTCAAGGAGATTCACGAGCAGCCGCAGGTCATTCGCGATACGTTGCGAGGGCGTTTCGCGGCCGACGGCAGCATCACACTGGATGATATGCGCATCTCGGACGATGAGCTGCGCGCCATCAAGAAGATCGTCATCATCTCGTGTGGGACGGCCTGGCATGCCGGACTGGTGGGGAAATATCTGCTGGAAAGCTTCGTGGGCATCCCCTGCGAGGTGGATCTCTCCAGTGAGTTCCGCTACCGCAACCCGCTGGTGGACGAGAGCACGCTGGTGATGACCGTCACCCAGTCCGGCGAGACGGCTGATACCCTGGCCGGCCTGCGCGAGGCCAAGCGCAGGGGCTCGAAGGTGGTCAGCATCTGCAACGTGGTGGGCAGCTCCATTGCGCGGGAGTCCAACGGGGTCATCTACCAGCACGCCGGCCCGGAGATCGGCGTGGCCAGCACGAAGGCTTATACCTCTCAGGTGACCTGCTTCGTCCTGTTCACCATGTATCTCGGGCGGTTGCGCGGCGTGCTTTCGGACGAGCGCATCTCGGAGATGGTCTCGGAGCTGAAAGAGCTGCCCGGCAAGATCGAGAAGGTCCTTGCGGACCAGAGCGCCATCCTGGAGTGCACGGAGAAGTATCACACCGCTCAGAGTTCGCTTTACCTTGGCCGCAGCTACAACTTCCCCAGCGCACTGGAAGGCGCCCTGAAGCTGAAGGAGATCTCATACATCCACGCCGAAGGGTATGCTGCCGGTGAGATGAAGCACGGCCCCATCGCGCTGGTGGACCCGTCGCTTCCTGTCGTCTGCGTCTGTGTCAAGAGCGCGGTCTACGACAAGATGATCTCCAATATCCAGGAGATTCGTGCCCGGTCCGGGAAGGTCATCGCCGTGGCCACGGAGGGCGACACCGCCATCCTGGAGCACGCGGACGACGTCCTGTATGTCCCGGAGACGCCGGAGTATCTCTCACCCATCGTCGTCGCGGTGCCGCTGCAGCTTCTCGCCTACCACATCGCTGTCAGGCGCGGGTGCGATGTGGATCAGCCCAGGAATCTGGCCAAGAGCGTCACGGTGGAGTAAGGGAGTCCGGTCCGCAAGCGGACTGCCCGGCGGGGGCGCGAGCCGCGCCCCCGCTTTTGCGCGTCATGCTGCCGGTGGACGGGGTAAAGGAGGCGGCCGGTTGGAAAGGATTCGAATGCTTCTTTGATGGAGATCATCTGGTTCCTGCTGCTGCTGCTTGCCATCACGCTGGGCGGCTGGCTGCTCAGCCATGGCGCGGAGACCATGGCCGAGAAATACGGCGCGAACTTCGCGGGCAGCATCCTGCTCGCGCTGGTCACCACGTTGCCGGAGTATCTTTTCGTCTATTTCGCTATGGCGCACAACCGGCCGGAGGTCGCGCTGGGGTCGGCCATCGGCGCGTGCACACTGCTGGTCACGCTGGGTTACGGTTCGGTCATCCTGTTTGCCACCAGCCGGTTCAGCCGCCGGCCGGTGGATGCCATAGAGCTTTCCCGCCATACCCGGCTGGATGGCGCTTACCTCCTGCTAACTGCCGCCGTGGCGCTGGTGCTGGCGTGGGAGGGGGGCGGGCTGGACCTGAAGGACGCGCTGATCCTGGCGCTGGTCTTCGGCTTTTATGTGGTTCAGCATTACCGGATCGCGCGAGCGAAGGCGGCGCGCATCGAGCACAACGTCACCCCCAGGCGGGCTTGGGGAGCGGCCGGGCTGTTCCTGGCAGGGGGCCTCATCATCCTTGCCTGCGCCGAGCCCTTCGTCCTCTCAATGGTGCGTCTGGCGAAGCAGTTCGGCGTCAGCCCTATGGCCATCGCTATCATCCTGAGTCCCATCGCCTCGGAGATGCCGGAGAAGATGACCGCCTACCTCACCGTCATCCGCGACGGGCGCCTGGCGGAGATCTCCGTGGCGAACTTCATGGGTTCAAAGGTGAACCATAACAGCCTGCTGCTTGCCCTGATGCCGGCGGCGGCCTGGCTGCACGGTCAGGGTCAGGTGGATGGAGTGGTCTCTGTGCCGTTCCTGGTGATGACCATCCTGACTTTTTTCGCGGGGTTCAACCTGATGCGGCGGCGTCTGACGCGCAGGGCGGGCTGGGTTTTCCTGGCTCTGTATGCCCTCATCATCTTTGCAGCCTTCCATACAGGGACAGCGCCCGCATCGCACTGACACGGGCGCTGTCGCGTTCCTGCTGTTCTGGCTGCTGGCGCTAGTTGCCTTGCCGCGGCGCCGGCGGGGCGGGCGCGGCCACGAACCGGGCCAGCTCCCTGCCTGCGCTGTCGAACAGGCGCAGCGTCTCTTTTGTGATCTTGTATGAGGCAGTCTTCTCCAGCGCGGACATCAGCGCATCCTCCTGCTTCATCAGCTCGGGAGGACCGGCCATCAGCGTGCGCGCCATCGGAGAGAACTTCAGGGAATCCCCCTTCAGCGTGAAGGATCCGTGGAAACGGTTGACCCCGCCGGAGCCATAGACCCGGTTCTCAGCGGCATCCAGTTCCATGTGCACATCCTCCCGGCCTTCGCCCGGGTGCCGGGCCGGACGGTCTCCGATGCTGAGCGCCTTCCAGCGAGTGCCCGTCAGAGTGGGGGCGTATGACACAGGACCCTCCTCGGGAGTGCGCGCCTTCGCCAGCGGAATGGCCCGCGCCAGGTTCGCCGCCCACATGTCGGCCAGCTGCCGCTCCGTCATGCCGTTTGCCGCCGCGGTGCGAGGATCGGTGGTGACAATAAGCGTCGAGCCGATCATCACCGCGTAGTTCTTGCCGTGGGGCTGCACCCGCACCTGAGCGGGATCGAAGGGTACCGCGCCCAGAAATCCGAAGATCCGTTGCTGGATGGCCTCAGCCCGCTGCTCAACGGACAGTCCAGCCGAGGGATACCTGACGCGCAGAACCACACGCTCCCCGACCACCACATCTCCGGGAGCGGCCACCGCTGAAGCCGCTGGCAGAAAAGCGCTCCCGATCGCCAGCAAAATCCCCGCGCAGATGATCTTGTTCATTTGGAGTTCCTCCTGCCGGGGGCAGCGCCGCAGTTGGCCGCAAGTGCCAATGAGCTACTTTCGTAGCCTGCTAGCCCGCTCCCGGAACGTTTGGTCAGGAAAACGCTCCCGGGGGCATCCGGGGTTCCCGGCGGCCGCTTACGGGGATGACGGTTGCTCCGGTTGTCCTGCGGGACCCGGCGGTTGAGTGGGGACGGCGGGAGCCGTGATCACCACCCGTTCGCGGTAGGCCGGGATGTTCACCTCCACCTTCGCCTCTGTGCGCGCTTTCTCCAGCAGCTCGCGTACCTGCGGGTGATCGGCCGCACGAGCGCGCAGCAGGCGGTCCCGGATCAGTGGCTTCACCGTCTCGAAGGGTTGGAAGCGGGCCTCTCTGTGCTCCCGCACCTTCAGCAGCACCCATCGCCCGCCCGTCTGGAACGGCTCGCTGATCTCGCCTGTCTTGGTCGAGAACGCCTTCTCGTAGACCTCCGGCGGGATTCCCGGGATAGCCGTCCGCACGGGATCCGGCCGGTTCAGCCAGCCAACGTCGCCTCCGCGCTCGCGCGAGATCGGATCCACCGAATACTGCTTCGCCACCTCCGGGAACGGCATGCCGTTCAGAAGGTGCCGCCGCGCCTCCTCCGCCTTCTCGCGGGTCTCCGCAATCACCGTCTGCAGAAATACAGCTTCCGGCAGGTAGAATGCGGACCGGTGACGCTGATCCTCCGGCAGACCCGCCGTGGCCTCATCGTAGGAGATGCGCATCTCCTCCTCGGAGATGGTGATGTATTTGGAGTAGACATTCGTCTGCGCGATCTCCGGTTTCAGCGATTCCCGAAACTCGGCCTCGCTCACTCCCGCACCGTTGAGCAGCGTCTTCAGATCCATATCCCGCTGCTTCAGGTTCTCTTCCAGAAGGGCGATGCGCTCGTTGATCTGCTGTTCAGTGGGAGGGACCCCCTCCTTTTCGGCAAGCTGCAGCAACAGCATCTCCGCGATCAACTTGTTCAGCACGGAGAACCCCGTCTGCTGGGCCACCGGCGGAGGATATACCTGGGCCGGCTCTGCCGGGGAGATCTCCATCCGGCGGTAGTACAGCTCTAGCGGCACGCTCTGACCGTTCACAGTGGCGGCCGCCTGGCCATATGCTTCCGGCAGCGCTGCGGTGAGACAGACAAGGGCGAGCAGCCCCGTCAGGCATTTCATCGGATTCCTCCTGTCAGCTGCAGCGGGCGCCACTGGCGGTCGGCTTCCTCCGGCTCGTCCAGCGCCAGCCTCGCCAGCGGGAACGGCTCCAGAGCGCGCTCCAGGATCCCGTGCACCTTGGCCAGCGCAACTCCGTAGTTCGTCATGGGGATGCCCAGTTCGGCTGCCTGATGCTGCCGCCAGATCACCTCGCGGCGGGTGATCATGCAGCTTCCGCAATGGATGATGAGATCGTAGCGGGAGACATCCTTCGGAAAGTCCCGGCCGTTGGCGAACCCGAACTCCAGCTCTCCTCCCACGTACTGCCTGAGCCAGCGGGGGATCTGCACTTTGCCGATATCATCCGGCTGTGTGTGGTGCGTGCAGGCTTCGGCGATCAGCACCCGGCTCCCTGGGCGGAGACGGTCGATATATTTGCTCCCGCGGACGAACCCTTCCAGGTCGCCCCGGTAGCGGGCCATCAGGATGCTGAAACTGGTGAACAGAACGCCTGGAGGGGTGTCGGCGACGGCTTTCAGAAACGCCTGGGAGTCCGTGATGACCAGCCGCGGAGGGCGTTGGAGTCCCTCGATAGCCTGTTTCAGCTCCCGCTCGCGCGTCACCACAGCCAGAGCGCCCTGATCCAGCACGTCCCGGATGGTCATCACCTGCGGCAGGATCAACCGTCCCTTCGGCGCCGCCTGGTCAATCGGGGTCACCAGCACCACCACGTCCCCCGGTGACACCAGATCCCCCACGATGGTCTGGTCGCCGGAAGCGGGAGCGTGCCGGATGAGCAACCCTTTCAGCGAGTTGATCCCCTCGCCCCTCACCGCGCTGACCGCCGCGAACGGCAGCTTGCGCTCCGCGGCCCATTTCTCCCAGGGGGCGGGATCGGCCAGATCGCACTTGTTGGCCACGGCCACCAGCGGGATGCCCCGTGCCGCGATATCCCCCGCCAGCCGGTCTTCCTCGGGAGACGGCTCGCGCGTGCAGTCCAGCACCAGAATGGCCAGGTCGGTCCTCTCCAGCACCTTCAAGGAGCGCTCCACGCGGCGCGCGCCGAGCTCCCCCACGTCATCCAGCCCGGCGGTGTCCGTCATCACCACGGGGCCAAGCGGCAGGATCTCCATCGCCTTGGAGACCGGGTCAGTGGTGGTGCCCGGCACGTCCGAGACGATGGCGATATCCTGCCCGGTCAGCGCATTGATCAGGCTGGACTTGCCGCTGTTGCGCCTGCCGAAGATGCTGATATGCAGCCTCTCCCCCGAAGGGGTCTGGTTCAGCGATGCCAATGGTCTCCCCTCGCGGCCTCCCGTTCCGATTATAGCCTGCCGCGCTCCGCGCCGCGCACGGCAGACGGGAAGGGGCGTCGCCATCGGGTGGCGGGTGGGCTACAATGCCGCTGGAAGGATATGTCGGCGCAGAGCAAAGAGCACCGGGAGCGCAGGCTGGTGGTGGCCATCACCGGCGCGAGCGGGTCCATCTACGGGCTGGAGTTCCTGAAGCAGGCGGCGCGCCTGTGGGACCGCATCTGGCTCACCACCAGCTCCAATGCTCTGGCGGTGGCCTCGCACGAGGTGGGGCTGAAGGGCTTCGATCCGGCCCGGGACCTGGATCTGGGGGATCTCGCGCCGCGCGTCACCCTGATGAGCCCTCGCGACCTGACCGCCCCCCCATCCAGCGGGTCCTACCGCTATGACGGGATGGTCATCGTTCCCTGCTCCATGGGTACGCTGGGACGGATCGCGAACGGGATCTCCAGCGACCTGATTAGCCGCATCGCCGATGTGTGCCTGAAAGAGCGCCGCCGCCTGGTGCTGGTCACGCGCGAGACCCCTCTGTCGGCCATCCACCTGCGGAACATGCTGATGCTGGCCGAGGCCGGGGCCACCATCCTGCCAGCCGCGCCCGGGTTCTATCACCGCCCCCGGAGCGTTGGGGATCTAGTGGACTTCATCGTCGCCCGCATCCTGCAGTCGCTGGGTGTGGATCAGGACGTTCTTCCCGGCTGGAGGGAAGACGAGTGAGCGGCTCGCGCCGTCCGCTCCCGGTCCGGCTGGCCAGTCTGGTGAAGCTGGAGCATACGGTCTTTGCCCTCCCGTTCGCCTACATGGGGGCGGTGACGGCTCTGGGGCGGTTTCCTGATGCGCGGACCGCGCTGCTTATTCTGCTGGCTATGGCAGGAGCGCGGACCGCGGCCATGACGTTCAACCGGATTGTGGACCTGCCTCTGGACCGGCGGAACCCCCGCACTGCAAAGCGCGAGCTGGTCACCGGGGAGGTCAGTCAGGCTCAGGCGCGCGCTCTACTGGTCATTTCGGCGGCCGTCTTCTTTGCTGCGGCCTGGATGCTGAACCCGCTCGCCTTCACACTCTCCCCGCTGGCTCTGGCGGTGATCCTGGGCTATTCCTACACCAAGCGGTTCACTCCGGCCTCGCATCTGTTCCTGGGGGTGTCGCTTGGCATTGCTCCGGTGGGCGGGTGGATCGCAGTGACCGGCGAGTGGAGCGCCTACCCGCTCATTCTGGGGGCGGCGGTGGCGGCCTGGACGGCCGGGTTCGACATCATCTACGCATTGCTGGACACGGAGTTCGACCGCCGCGAAAAGCTCCATTCCATTCCGGCCGCACTGGGGGAGGAGAACGCCCTTTACGTCTCCCGTGCCCTGCACGCGGCGATGATCGTTCTGCTGGTCTGGTATGGCCGGGTGCTCGGACTGGGCAGCCTGTATGTCATCGGAGTGTTCGTGGTGGGCGCGTTTCTGGTGTGGGAACATACTCTGGTAACCCCGCACGACAAGAGCCGGGTGAACACGGCATTCTTCACGATGAACGGGATTGTGAGCATCGTGCTGTTCGTGTTCACGCTGCTGGACGCGCTGCGGGGAAGGTGGCAGTGATGAAGACCACGGTGCTGGGTTGCCTGCCCTATCTGAACGTCCGCCCCCTCATCCGCTCCATCGAACGCCGCCCGCCGGAGGGCTACGAACTGGTCTACGATACTCCCTCCGGTCTGGCGGTGCGGTTGCGGGAAGGATCCTGCGATATCGCGGCTGTCTCCAGTTTCGAGGCGCTGGCCAACCCGGAGCTTGAGATCATCCCCGGCTTCGCCATCGCATCCGACGGCCCTGTGACCAGCGTGCTGCTGTTCTCGCAAAGGCCGTTCTCCTCAGTCCGCAGAGTGGCGCTGGACACCAGTTCGCTCTCCGGGGCGGCTCTGACGCGCATCGTGCTGGCTGACCAGTTCGGAGCCACTCCGGAGTTCGTCCGGCTGGAGCCTTACCCCGCCGACATGCTGAGTCAGGCGGATGCCTGCCTGCTGATCGGCAACAACGCCATGCTGCACGCGCCACAGGTCCCGCACGTGCTGGATCTGGGTGAGGCGTGGAAGGAGTTGACCGGCCTGCCCTTCGTGTTCGGGGTATGGGCGGCGCGCCGCGGGCGGGCGGATGAGCGCGACCTGCTCATCTTGCAGGAGGCCCGCCGCGCCGGAATGCGGGATCTGGAGACCATCGCTCGCGAGGAGGCCATCAATCTGGGTCTGCCGCCCGCTCTCATCCTGCGTTATCTGGCCGAGATCATGGTCTACGATATGGGCGAACGGGAGCTTGCCGGGCTGCGCGAGTTCCTGCGCCGCTCGCGGGAGCACGGTCTGCTGGACTCCTCCGCCGAAGTCCGGTTGTGGCAGGCATCGGAAGCGCATCCGTCCTCTCGGTGACCTCGCCCCGTAATCATGCTAGAATGCGCCCCGGCAGGAGGGCTGCTTCACTTTTTCCGGAAAGGGCCAAGCTATGACAAGCATCGAGCACATTCACGCGCGGGAGATTCTGGATTCGCGCGGCAATCCCACCATCGAGGTGGACGTTTACCTTGAGGACGGAACCATGGGGCGCGCCGCCGTTCCCAGCGGAGCCTCCACCGGCACCCGGGAGGCGGTCGAACTGCGCGACGGCGATAAGGGCCGCTACCTGGGCAAGGGCGTGCTCAAGGCGGTCGAGAACGTCAACGACAAGATCGCGCCCGAGCTTCTGGACATGGACGTGACGGACCAGGTCGGCATTGACGAGATGATGATCGAGCTGGACGGCACGGAGAACAAGTCCAACCTGGGAGCCAACGCTATCCTGGGCGTCTCTCTGGCGTGCGCCCACGCGGCTGCGAAGTCGCTGGGGATTCCGCTCTACCGCTACATCGGAGGCACCAGCGCGCGGACCCTGCCGGTCCCGATGATGAACATCCTGAACGGCGGCAAGCACGCGGACAACAGCGTGGATCTTCAGGAGTTCATGGCCATGCCTGTGGGAGCTTCCAGCTTCGCCGAAGCGCTGCGCTGGTGCGCGGAGGTGTTCCATGCGCTTCGCGGAGTCCTGAAGAGCCGGGGCTACAGCACCACCGTCGGCGATGAGGGTGGCTTCGCCCCCGACCTGAAGGCCAACGAGGAGGCGCTGGAGGTCATCGTCGAGGCCATTCAGAAGGCCGGCTACACGCCGGGCGAGCAGGTGGCCATTGCTCTGGATCCCGCCGCCTCGGAGCTGTGGAAGGACGGCAAGTACGACTTCTGGAAGTCCGGCTTCCAGAAAACGCCGGAAGAGATGGTGGAGTTCTACGCGCAGCTTGTGGAGAAGTACCCCATCGTCAGCCTGGAGGACGGCATGGCCGAGCAGGACTGGGACGGCTGGAAGCTCCTGACCGACCGCCTGGGCGGCCGCATTCAGGTGGTGGGCGATGATATCTTCGTCACCAACACCCGTATCTTCGCGGAGGGCATCCAGAAGGGCATCGGCAACTCCATCCTGATCAAGGTGAACCAGATCGGCACCCTGACAGAGACGCTGGCGTGCATCGAGATGGCCAAACGGGCGCGCTATACTGCTGTGGTCAGCCACCGCTCCGGCGAGACCGAGGACGTCACCATTGCGGATATTGCCGTGGCGACCAACGCAGGACAGATCAAGACTGGCGCCCCGTCCCGCACGGATCGTGTGGCCAAGTACAATCAGCTCCTGCGCATCGAGGAGGAGCTGGGAGACACGGCGGTCTTTCCCGGCCGGGACGCGTTCTACAACGTGAAGTAAGTGGCATCCGCCGCTCACCGGTTGTCTGATAGTCTCTCATACCGGCCCCTCTCTCCCGTGTGGAGGGAGGGGCTGTTGCGTCAATGTCGTAGTTGGCTGGGATGGGCTGTTGAAGGGCTTGGGAAGGCGTCCCCAGATAAGCTGGTCCGTTCGGAAGTCAACCGCTGATCCTTCGATAAGCCTGATTCCAGTGCTTTATCAGGGGTCTGAGCCGGAAGAACGTCTTTGCGAGTACTCGATGGGTTTCTTCCCCCGGGCGAGCGGATGAGCCGGGATAAGTCCATCCCAGCTCGACCTTCCAAGGGTATTCCGAGTTGGGTGCGCTCTGTGACGCACTCTTCGGAGGAGGCAGCAGACGGTCGCTTTCCTGCAACACTTCTAGAACAGGCGGCCTTTTCAAGAGACGATGCAGATCCTGAATGGCTTGGCCTCCTGCAGTGACTCCGGAACCGGGAGAGAGCTGCACAACGCCGGCAAGCAGGACAAGCCGATGTGTGAAGAGAGGGGTGCTTGCTGAGTGTGATGCTTCGTCACGCGCGGCCAGAAGGAGATAAATCGCTTTGAGCATCTTCTCGGCGGAGTGTTGCAGACAACTCATCGCCTGGGCGGGCAGCGCATTGCTCATCAGGCAGCTGGCAGCTTTCAGATCGCTCAGTGCTTGAAGCCGGAATGCTTCTGCCTGTGAGAGCCTAGGCTGCGGCTTTGTCATTCAGGCGCTCCAACAGCCGGCGTGCCTCAGGGTTCTCGGAAACGTAAAGTATCTCAGCAGTGCCCGCAAGGAGCGAGGACCTCACAGCCCTTACCACAGGATCGAGGCTTGCGATGGCCTTCTCCAGACCTTCGGGGTTGGTGATCGCCAGCCGTAGAGCTCCTCCGTAGGGAACAGGCAGCTCGATACTTCCGGCGAAGGCGGCCTGCAGAATGCAATCATCTTCATTCTGTGGCCACTGCTCCATCACTTCCAGGAGACAGATGTCAGTCGGGTGGTCCCTTTCAAACCACACAGCCAGCACGAGCGGTCCCAGAGGATGATCCTGGTGCGCTTTGACGAGCGCTTTCACCCCTTCCTCAACCAACGGGTTTTTCCCGACCGGTGGCATCGCAATCGCCATTGTCCCGCTCCTCTGCGGTAAGCCTCAAGAGGCTATGTAAGAGTTGCTGCTATTATACTACGCGGAAATGAGGCAGGAGCATTCAGTATGAGCTTGTTCGCCAGACGACGCACCAGAATCGTCTGCACGCTGGGTCCGGCAAGCAACAGCCGCACGGAGATTATGCGGCTGGCGCGTGCCGGCATGGATGTCGCCCGGCTGAACTTCTCGCACGGCACCCCGGAAGACCACGGAACTGTCGCGGAGCGGGTCCGATCCGTTGCCGCGTCTCTGGGCCGCTCTGTTGCTCTGTTGCAGGATCTGCCAGGCCCCAAGATCCGCATCGGCAGGGTGGCGGAAGGGGGAGTGCGGCTCCGGCGCGGAAGCCTGGTGCGCTTCGTGGGGGAGGATGTCGAGGGCGACGGAGAGGTGTTCAGCCTTCCGCATCCCTGCGTGCTGGCGGCGCTCCGTCCCGGGTCGGAGATGTGGCTGGCGGACGGTCTCATCCATATGCGGGTGGTGGAGACGGGCGAAGGATGGGTCCGGGCGAAAGTCCTGAGCGAGGGGGTGCTGAGCAGCCACAAAGGTGTCAATCTGCCGGACGTGGACATTGCCGTCCCCGGAGCGCTGGAGCGCGACCTGGAACTCTTCCGGCGCGGCCTGGAGATGGGCGTGGACTGGGTGGCGGTCTCGTTTGTGGGCGGTCCGGAGGATGCGGAGCCGTTCCGGCAGGCGGCGCGTGAGGCGGGGCGCGAGGATGTCCGTCTGCTGGCCAAGGTGGAGCGCCGCCAGGCGCTCGCGCGCATCAGCTCCATCATTGCGGCTTTCGACGGCGTGCTGGTCGCCCGCGGAGATCTGGGCATCGAGACGCCCATCCGCGACGTGCCCGCCGTCCAGAAGCGGTTGGTGCACCTTTGCAATGAGGCCGGAAAGCCTGTGGTCGTGGCCACGCAGATGCTGATGAGTATGGTCGCGAGCCCGCGTCCCACGCGGGCCGAGGCCACGGATGTCGCCAATGCCATCCTTGACGGCGCGGATGCCGTGATGCTTTCGGAAGAGACAGCCGTCGGACGGTATCCAGCCAGGTGCGTCAGCACGATGGCGTCCATCGCATCTTCCGCGGAGGGTTTCTGCCGCAGGTCCCACGTTCGGGAGGAGCGGAGCCTGTCGCGGCCGCCCGTTCCCACTGAGGTCATCGCCTTCGGCGCGGCCCGGATGGCCGGCCATCTCGGGGCCAGGGCCATCATCACCTGCACCAGCACCGGCGCCTCTGCCCGGGCGGTCAGCAAGCACCGTCCGGATGTTCCCATCCTCGCGGCCGTCACGTCAGAGCGGGTGGCGGCTCAGTTGTGCCTGTCCTGGGGGGTGAGGCCATACATCGTTCCGCCGGCCGGAAACACGGATGAGATGATTTTCAACGCGGTGAACAGCGCGATGGCCGCCGGGATGGTAAAATGGGGAGACCCCGTGGTGATCGTGGCGGGAGTGCCGGCAGGCGTGCCGGGGAACACGTGCCTGGTCAAGTATCACCGCGTGGGAGATACCGTCTGGATGTGAGGGCAGGATGCCGTCGGAATCGGAGAAGGATCTTCTAAGGCTGAACGGGCCGAAGCCCCGCGAGCGGAAGGCGCGGAGAGTCCGGCGCAGGGTGAAGCTGCCTTCCGGAGCGGCGGTGCTTCGGGGCCTGACGTGGCTGGGCGTGGCAGTCGCGTTTTTCTACGTGGGAACCTGGGCTCTGCGGCCGCATCTGCAGGCGTGGCTGGTGACGCGGGAGTTCCCGGAACTGGAGCAGCGCCGCCTCAGCGCACAGCGCGAGCGCCGCGAGCTGGAGTGGCAGGTGCGCTACGCCCGTTCGGAGGAGGGCGCCAGGAATCTGGCCCGGGTGTACGGCTACGTGCGGGAGGGCGAGGTCCCGGTGCTTCTGCCGAAGGCCAGTGAGCTGGCGCAGGATCTGGAGCCGGCGAAGAGACCCGAAGTCAGTCTGTGGGAACGCTTTATGCTGGCGCTATGCCGCATCTGCGGAGCGGACCCGGATGCGGCGGATGCGTCCGGCCGCGTTCCCCGCTCCTGACCTGACGTTCGCCGGCGTAACAGGAAACGTCCCGCGGCGCGTCAAAAAGATGCGGCCGGGGCGCGGTTGGCGGGTGGCTGGCGATGCAGGTCTACAGGATCACAGATCAATATTACGACGAGCCTCCGGGCGACCTGGAATGGTGGCACAGCCGGGATGACGACGCTGCCGAAGAGGGAGTTGTCCAGGATCTGGAAATGGGCTGGCTGACGCTTCCCCGGGTGGCCTGCCAGAAGTGTGGCCAGTCATCTCCTCTCTCCTCCGTCGCCGTGGACATACCTGAGCCGCCTCCTCCCGGTCTGGAAGCGGCGGTGCTTAGGATCTGCTCCGCCACGGAGCGTTGCCCTCAGCCGGATGAATATCCCTGCCTTGAGGATTGTCTGGATGACCTTCTCGGTTTCCGTCTGCCCCCCGTTTCCCCCGGTGAATTCCGCCGGGTGGAGGCGGTGGTCCGCAGGATGATGCGACTCCCCGAATGGCGGCCTGTCCGCGGAGGGGCGCGTGTCGGGCCTCAACCCCTGATCGTAAACCATACGGAATACCCGGACGTCATGCGGCTGGGGTGGAGCCTGATCATCAGCGAACGGGCGGTGCGGGTGTTCGAGCAGTCCGGCTTTACCGGGGTCACCTGGTACCCGGTGCAGATAACCGGCTGCCGCGGCAAGACTGTCCAGCGGCTGTTCGAACTGGTGGTGCATGGCGCGGCCGGCGGCCCCCTGGGGTATAAGGATGCTTTCCATCGTTGTTCTTGCTGTGGCCGGTATCTTTATCTGGAAGAGGACGACACCGCCATCCGGTGGCGTGTGGACCCGGCCGAGTGGGACGGCAGCGGTTGGATGCGATTCATGGACTGGTCCTCCGTGTGGGTGACGGCCGAAGTGCGCGACCGCCTGGAGGCAAGCGGTCTGTTCCTGGGTATCGCCTTCGAGGCAGGGGATCAGACCGTGCATCTCGCCCTGTGACGGGTTTCCGGTACTGGACTCCCCGGCGGATTGTGTGGCATAGTCCCTGTACCGTGGTGCTGAGACGCGTCATTCTGGCCTGCCTGATTGCTCTGCTCATTCCCTCCGGCGGGAGCTCTGCCGCTGGCTCTGCCCCTTCCGGGGAGGATTACCTCACGGCGCTTGCTTCGGCGCTGTCCGAGATGGAGTCCGGCAACCTCATCGGCGCCAACCAGTTCCTGACCTCGGCGTTCGCGCTGCGCAGAGACGAACCGTTGGCCTATCTGACGCGGGGTGTCCTGTTACTCCAGTGCGGAGCCTATGCGCAGGCGGAGGGAGCCTTCCGGGATGCCGCGAAGCTGGGCGGCGACAGCGCCCTAGGTGCCCGTGGGCTGGCTCTCTCTCGGCTGGGATTGCGGGACTACGCGGGAGCCTCTCAGGCGCTGGCGGGAATCACTGCGCCGGAGGACGCGGACGAGGCAGCGATTGTTCGGGCGTATGTGGCTCTGCTCTCCGGCCAGAAGGTGGATCTGGACCGGTTCGACGAGCAGGATCCCCGGGTGCGTTTGATGAAGGCCTTTTCCGCCCTGTCCGCCGGCAAGACTCCAGACCCCGCCTTGCTGGACGTGCCTTGGGCCGAGCCGTCCGGTCCGGCGCTGGACCGCGGTGTGACGATGGGGCTGGACTGTTCCGAGCCCCTTATGCCAGTGGCCAGCTCTTCCGAGGTGAGGGCTATCACCGGTCCGGTCCGTCCGGGCGGGACGCTCGCCGGCACGGTGCGCCTGCGGGCCGACGCCGCCCGGACCCCTGAAGCCGCGCTGTTCCTGTTCTATGTCGGCGATCGCCTGCTGGGGGTGGTGAACAGTCCGCCGTTCGAAATCTCGTGGGATACCACCCGGTTCCCCAACGGCGTTCACCGGGTGACCATCCGCGGTCAGGATCTGAACGGCGTGGTGGTGGGCGAGGTCTCCAGCGATGTGATGGTCGCCAACCTGGCGCCGGAGGTGGGACGGCCTCTGCAGGGACCCGCAGCCGAAAGGATACTGCGGGCCATCCGTGAGAGTCTGAGGCTCCGGCCGAACGCCACCTGGGCGCAGTTCCGTCTGGGGGAGATGCATCAGGCGGCGGGACGCAGGAGTGAAGCGATGCTCTGTTACGCTCGCATCCTTGCGTTCCGTCCGGGCTACCGCGATGTGCAGCAGCGCTGGAGGGCACTTGCGCGCTTCACAGCGTCCGCGCCGGTCTGGAAGGGGAATGCGGGGACGCAGGGCATCGCGCTCACCTTCGACGATGGGCCGAACGATGGCACCCCCGCCCTTCTGCGGCAGCTGGAAAGGCTCAGTGTGCGCGGGACTTTCTTCCTTGTGGGCTCCCAGGCCAGAAAACGCCCGGATCTCGTCCGCGCCATCGCCGCGGCCGGCCACGAACTGGCCTGTCATTCCGAGACCCACCGGTCCCTTGCGGAGATGGACCGCGAGGAGATCATCCGCGAGCTGTTCGGGCCCATCGCCGCCGTGCAGGAGGCGACGGGTCGCGTGCCCCGGTTCTTCCGTCCGCCGGGCGGTCATCTCAGTTCGGAGGGGCGCAGGGTGGCCGCCGAATTCGGTCTGACCCCCGTGATGTGGAGCGCGAACTGCGGACCGTATGAAGGAGGACCGGTGTCCGGGATGGAACAGTATGTGGCGTCCGCGGCGTCAGGATCAGTGGTGCTGATGCACAACTGCGAGGCGACCACGCTGGAGGCCCTGCCAGGCATCGTCCAGCGGCTCAGATCACGCGGGCTGAGTCCTGGCAGGCTGGCGGATGTCCTGCGCTGAGAATTCGGATAAGGAGACGGCCGGTTGCTCCGGGCGTGGCCGGGGTGGACCGGCTGGGGTATCCTTAGAATAGTGAAGCTTCGACCGGGAGAGCGCGTGGACGGGCATCGGAAGTCAGGGCAGACGGACTCCCGGCAGGATGTCAACAGGAAAGGAACGGAGAGGGAAGCCGTTCGCAAAGTGCGGCCGGTCGGGGGATCTGTCAGAGATCTCCGGCCGGGACAGGAGTTGAGATGACGCGATCAGGTTTTGAGATCCCATCCTGGCGGCGCTGGAGCGCCGCAGCGGCAGGGCTGTTGCTCGCTGCGTCGGCTTGCGCCTGCGCGCAGGGCCGGCCCGAGCGTTCGCTTGCCGGCATCGTCATCGGGCGTCCGGCCTCGCAGATCTTCGCGAAGTACGGAAATCCCACCCGCGTGCAGGTGGGCCAGTTCACGCCGGAAGCCACGCAGACACCGGGGATGCCGGGCGCCGAAGGCACGCAGCCCGGCGGATTCAACTTCCCGTCTCCCACCAGTGTGGGACTGCCTCCCAGCCCTACCGGGGGCGGCCTTGAGGCTCCTCCTCCGGCTATGGGGGGCGGAATGCCCGGTCCCACGTCTCTGGGCGGTGCTCTGGGGAGCACCAGCCTGGCGAACCTGGCCAGTTCCCTGTTCGGGGGGGCGATGACCGGTCCGACACCCACGCCCGGGATAGGCATGCCGGGAGCTTTCGGCGGCGTGCCGGGGATGCCGCAGGGGCCGCAGCTTCCGCGGAGGGCCATCACCAAATACTTCTATGACTACGCTTCCGGGCCGTCGCTCGTCTTCACCGTGGGCTACAAGGGGCTGGTGGAGCAGATTGACGCTTTCGCGCCATGGCCGTGGTCGCCCGCGCGCACATCCCGCGGCATCAACGTCGGCGCCACCTATGCCCAGGTGATCGCGAAATACGGTTTCCCGGACTCGCAGCGACAGAATCCGGACGGAACGCTCGTCATGGACTACAGCGAGAAGGCAAGCTGCGCGTTCACGCTGTTGAACGGAAAGGTCGTGGGAGTGTCCGTCGCGCTGGTGGAGTGAGCCGCCTGCGGACTGTGTCCGAGAGTTTGAAGACCCGTCCCGGCCTCGCCGACGCGAGCCGGGACGGCGGCGTTTTCCGGGAGGGCAGGAGTCGCGGCAATGCCGGATGACCCGGTCAGCGAGATCCGTTCCCGCGTGGATCTGGTGGATCTGGTCAGCCAGCGCGTGCGCCTGGTGCGGGCGGGCCGGAGCTTCAAGGGACTGTGCCCGTTCCACGAAGAGAAGACGCCATCCTTCTTCGTGAATCCGGAGCGGGGAGTCTGGCACTGCTTCGGCTGCGGAGAGCACGGCGACTGCTTCAGTTGGCTGATGAAGCTGGAGGGGTTGACCTTCCCGGAGGCGCTGAGACGCCTGGGGGAGAAGGTGGGAGTGGAGGTGCGCGCTTCCCGGGGGGCTCCCTCGCGGGGAGAGCGCGAGGAGATCCTGGAAGCCCTCTCGGTGGCGGCGCGCTTCTTCCGGGAGCGGCTCCGGCACGAGAAACGGGCCGCAGAATATCTTGCAGCCCGCCAGATAGACCCGGAAACGGCAGAGGAGTTCGGCATCGGGTATGCTCCTGCGTCGTGGGATGCCCTGAGCACATTCCTTGCGTCTGAGAAGGTAAATCTGGCGGCGGCGGCGAAAGCTGGACTGGTAGGAACACGCAGGGACGGCGGCTACTACGACCGCTTCCGCGACCGTCTGATGTTTCCGGTGGCGGATGCGGGGGACCGGATTGTGGGGTTCGGGGGACGGAGCATCGGCCAGGAGGGCCCGAAGTATCTTAACTCCCCGGAAACCCCAGTTTTTCACAAGGCGAACATCCTGTATGGATGGTCGCTGGCGCGCCGGGAGATCTCCGCGCGGGGATTCGCCCTGGTGGTGGAGGGATATCTTGATGTGATCTCCGCGCACCGGGCGGGTCTAAAGAACGCCGTAGCGGCGATGGGCACAGCCTTCAGTGAGCCGCACTGCAGGCTGCTGAAGCTGGGCTGCGACCGCGTGGTGTTGTGCTTCGACGCCGACTCGCCGGGGCAGAGGGCTGCGCTGGGGGCGGCCGATGTCCTGGAGGCGGCCGGGTTCGATGTTAGGATAGCCAGGCTGCCGTCGGGCGAGGATCCGGACAGCCTGGTGTGCGCCGGAAGGGCGGCGGATCTGCACCGGGCGGTGCAGGAGGCAGCCACGGCCGCGGAGTTCCGGCTGGACCGGGTAATGGCGCGCTTTAACCTGGAAGATGCCGCGGACAGGGCAAGGATGCTCGCCGAGGCGGTGGGAGTCCTGGGACGCGTCCAGAACTCGTTCGAAAGGGACCGGCTGATCCGGAAACTGGCGGTTTACCATCCGTCATTTGCTCAGGGATCGGATGTGGCGGAGTCCCGGATCCGCAGGGAGGCGGACCGGGCCGCGAGGGGCGGCGCCGCCGGTTCCGTCTCGCGGCCGGGCGCTGCGGCCCGGCGGCGGGAGATGGTGGCGGATGTCCCGCGGCAGAGGGCGATCGAAAAGGCGGAGCAGACCCTGTTGCGCTGTCTGCTGGAGGGCAGTGACGAGGCGGATCTCATAATGGAGCGCCTGCCGGTGGACAGCTTTGTGACAGAGCCGGCCAGGGAACTGGCGGCGGAAGTCTATGCCTGCAGAGAGCTGGGGGAGGATCCTGCCTCGGTCGTCATTCAGAGCCGCGAAGGGGGGAGCGCTGCAGCCAGGCTGGCGAGCGCGCTTCTGGTCACCGACGGGCCGCCGGCCGGACCGGCGGTCGTTCTGGACTGCATCGAGAGACTGGTGAGGGAAAGCAGAAGGGAAAGGCTTGCCAGGCTGAGGGAGAAGTTCAACCGCGGCGAGCTGAGCAAGGATAGCCCGGAATATCAGGAGTTCCTGTCCCTCCAGCGGGAGTGGCACGGGTAATTCTACCGGTTTCGCGGGCAGGCCCTGCTCAGAGGCCTTCTCGACCGCTTTCCGGCACACTTTGTGCACATGGACCGGTGTGGGGAGCATCGCGGACCGTGCTCCCGTCGGTTGCGATGGGGAAGTGACGAGTTGGTTCCGGATATACCGATCAGAGAATCCAGCGAGTTCCACGCATTGCTTGAGATGGGGCGGCAGAGCGGTCTGCTGACCTTCGACGAGATCACGGAAGTCCTCAGCCGCAATGAGGACGGTGATCCCGAGCAGATGATGGACGACATGCTCCTCGTGCTTGAGGAGGAGGGGATCCATGTCGTCAACAGGCTGCCGGCCAGCAGACGCTCCTCGCACGGAGATTTCCACGACACCTCCAGCGTCACCGAAAAGGCGGATCAGGAGATCAGCCAGCTTGAAAGCAGCCAGGTGGACGACAGTGTCCGGATGTGGCTGCGGGAGATCGGCAAGACGCGCCTGCTGAGTCCGCAGGAAGAACGTGAGCTCGCCATCCGCATTGAGAAGAACGATGTGGAAGCCAAACTGGGGCTTATCGAGGCGAACCTGCGTCTGGTGGTGAGCATCGCCAAACGCTACAGCGGCCGGACTCTGGCGTTCCCGGACCTCATTCAGGAGGGCAATCTGGGCCTCATCCGGGCGGTGGAGAAGTTCGACTACCGCAAGGGCTACAAGTTCAGCACTTACGCCACCTGGTGGATCAGGCAGGCCATCACGCGAGCCATCGCCGATCAGGGACGCACCATCCGCCTGCCCGTGCACATGGTGGAGACCATCAACCGCCTGCACAAGGCCACCAACCAGCTGCTGCACGAGCTCGGGCGGGAGCCCACCATCGAAGAGCTTGCCGAAGAGGTGGGAATGACGCCGGACCGGGTTTCGGAGGTGCTGCGCGTCGCGCCGGAGCCTCTTTCGCTGGAGACGCCGGTCGGCGAAGAGGATGAGAGCCATCTGGGTGACTTCGTGGAGGACCACGAGGCAACCTCGCCGGGAGAGGCGGCCAAGCAGGTCATCCTGCGGGAGAAGATCGAGGAGGCGCTCAACAACCTGACGGAGCGCGAGCGCGATGTTCTGAAGATGCGCTTCGGGCTGGATGACGGCTGCTCACGGACGCTGGAGGAGGTTGGGCGGCACTTCAAGGTCTCCCGTGAGCGCATCCGGCAGATCGAGGCCAAGGCGCTGAAGAAGCTGCGCAATCCTTCCCGTACCCGCAAGCTTCGCGAATATCTGGAAAGCTGACGCGCCTTGTCCGGTGCGCCGTAGCGGGGGACGGGCCCTGCATGTCATGCTGAAGCGTGAGGCGGGAGGCTGTTGATGGCGCGCTCCCGCGGTCACCCGCGATGACAGGGACTCGGCCCGGGCGATTTTCTGGAACTGCTCTCCTGAGGGCCTGTCCGGCGATCCGGACAGGCCCTGCTCGCCTTTGCGGCCTCTCAGGGACGGGAGGGTGACAGTGGCGGACGTTCGTGACCTGCTGCTCGCCCCGGATCTGAGCGAAGACCAGGTTCTTGCCCTGCTGACCCCTTACGGATTTTCCTCTCCCCGGTCCATTGATGCATGCCTCCAGAGGATGTGTCCGGAGCCGGTGGCGCGGCTGGCTCTCGCGGAGCATCTGGACGCCTTTCTGCGGGCCGCCGCCCGCAGCGCCGACCCGGAGCAGTGCCTTCTGCAGATTGACCGCATCGCCGAGGCGGCCGGTCAGCGCGCCGCGGTCTATCACTCCCTGGGTTCCGACCCCGGGTGGCTGGAGACGGTGTGTACTGTCGCCGGATGCAGCCGCGCTCTCTCCGATGTGCTGGTCATCAACCCGGAGTATCTGGACATCCTGGCGGATGCGGAGTCCCTGGCCCGCGCGCGGTCGCTCGACGAAATGCGCCTGGAGGCTTCTCGCCTGACAGAACTGTTCCGCAGCAAAGACGCCGCCCTGAACGCACTGAGGCGTATGAGGCGCAGGGAGTACTTGCGCATCGGGGCGCGGGAGTTGACCGGCCTTGGCACGTTCGAGGAGGTGGTGGGAGAGATCTCAGATCTGGCCTGTGCCCTGACGGCGGAGACGCTGGCGGTATGCCACGAGAGCGTCCCCTTTGACGGGGACGAGAAACCGGACCGGTTCGCCGTCATCGCGTGGGGCAAGCTTGGCGCCCGGGAACTGAACTACTCCTCGGACATAGACCTGGCGCTGGTGTGGGAGACCCCGGATTCGGACGAGGAGGCACGGCATACGGCGTTTTACACCCGGCTTGCGCAGTCGTTGGTGGATGCCCTGAGCCGGTTGACCGAGGAGGGCCGGATGTACCGTGTGGATCTGCGCCTGCGGCCTTACGGGAGCGCCGGTCCCATCGGATGCTCGCTGCAGCAATTTCTCAACTACTACGAGAGCTGGAGCGAGCCCTGGGAGCGGCAGGCGCTGATCAAGGCCCGGACCATCGCCGGGCCGCCCGACCTGCGCGAGCGGGTGGACCGCTTCATCGCCGACTTCACTTTCTCCCGCCCACTGGATGCTGTCTCCGTATCCAGCATCCTTGCCGTGAAGGAGCGTTCGGAGGACTTCCGGGGCCGCTCGGGGGCTATGGACAGGCAGGTGAAGCACGGATGGGGAGGCATCCGGGACATAGAGTTCACGGTGCAACTGCTGCAGCTTATGGCGGGCGCCCGCCATCCGGAAGTGCGCGCTCCCGCCACACTGGACGCTCTGGACGGCCTGGAGCGCTGCGGGGTCATCAGCCCGCAGGAGCGCTCTGCGCTGGCAGCGGCCTATGTGTTCCTGCGGCAGGTGGAGCACCGGATGCAGCTTGCGGAGGAACTGCCCCTTCAGACGGTGCCGGAGGACGCGGAAGGCCAGCAGACCCTGGCGCTCCGCGCAGGCTACCGGGACGAGCCGGGACGCAGCGCCCGGGAGCAGTTCCTGGAGGAGTACTCGCACTGGACCCAGACCGTGCGGGAGATCCACCGGCGGGTCTTCCGGGAATTCGCGGCCGGAGAGAGCGGACCGCCGCCGGAGCTCGCGTCTCTGCTGGAGGATGACCAGGAGGACCCTGACATCCTGCAAAGAATGGGGTTCCGCGAGCCGGCGCGCGCGAAGGCCGCCCTGCGCCGCATCGCCGGGCTCGGGGCGGGGGAGAGGGTCTCCACGGAGCCGCAGCGCCGTTTCCTTCAGATGCTCCCGGAACTTCTGGACAGCCTCTCAAGCTCGCCTGACCCGGATGCCGCCCTTGGGAACCTGGAGAAGATGGCGGAAGCCACTGGCTCGCCGCTCGGGTTCTTCCGTTCCATCGGCGGCACGCGGAGCACGATGGACGTGTTCGTTCGCCTGGCCGCCGCCAGCGAGTTTCTGTCGCAGACCCTGCAGCGCCACCCCGAATACATTGACATGCTGGCGTCTCCGGGAATGCTGGCTGCTCCCAGGTCCCTGCCGGATCTGGAGGCGGATCTGCTGCAGCGGGTCCGCTCCGAGACCACGGAAGAGGGCAGGTTGAACGCACTGCGCCGCTTCCGCCTTCGCGAGTTCCTGCGCATCGGGGTGCGGGATGTGGCGGGTCTGGCCCGTGTGACCTCTACCACCCGGGAGATCAGCCTTCTGGCCGAGGCGTGCATCCGTGTAGCCCTGAGAATGGCCGTCGAGGAGCGGGAGGCCGCAGGCGGGCTGCCGGGGCGTATTGCGGTGCTGGGGATGGGCAAACTGGGGGGGCGGGAGCTGCACTACTCCTCCGATGTGGATCTCGTTTTCGTCTATCAGGAAGACGCCGCAAGGCCCGACGCCTTCCGGGAGTTCGAGAAGTGCGTGCGGCGCGTGCTGGACATCCTGGGCCGCCTGACCGAAGAGGGGCGGGGATTCCAGGTGGACCTGCGCCTGCGCCCGGAGGGCAACGCAGGCCTGCTGGCGCGGTCGCTCGAAGGATACCGGCGCTATCTGCAGGAGTCCCTGCAGGTGTGGGAGCGCCAGGCGCTGGTGCGCGCGCGGTATGTGGCCGGAGATCAACCCCTCGCGCGGACCCTGCTCCGGGATGTGTCGGATGCGGTCTGGGGTCGCGGCCTGACGGAAGCGGATCTGGAGGAGCTGCGGCATATCAAGCGCCGCATCGAGAACGAGAAGACCAACCGCTCCGGAGAGGTCATTGACCTGAAGCTGGGACCGGGTGGCATCCTCGACATCGAGTTCACCGTTCAGCTTCTGCAGCTCGTGCGCGGCGGAGACGTTTCCAGGGTGCGCCGGCCGAACACCCTTCAGGCGCTCGGGGAGCTGGCCCGATCCGGGGTGCTCCCTGCGGGCGAGGCCCGTGTTCTGCGAGAGGCGTATCTATTCCTGCGCCGGGCCGAGAACCGGCTGCAGCTGTATCAGGACCGCGCGGCGGAGGGGGTTCCCGCCTCGCCGGAGGAGCTCGGGACGTTTGCGCGGCGGTTGGGGTATCCTCAGAAGCGGCCGGGCAGGGCGGCGGAAGCCTTTCTGGCCGATCTCCGCAGGCACTGCGGCCGCGCCCGCGAGATTCACGAGCGCATCTACTTCCATACGGATTTCACCCGGGAGCCCGGCGGGGCTTCCGGGGGATGACGGCGGCGCAGACAATGGATTCACGGCTCAGGAATGGATCACGGCAGGTAAGGGTGGCCCTGGCGCAGATGGACCCGCTGGTGGGCGATCTTGAGGGCAACGCCGGAAAGATCCTGGACTATGCGCGGAAGGCCGCGGATGCGGGTGCGGATATCGTGGTATTCCCGGAGCTTGCCATCACGGGATATCCCCCGGAGGACCTGCTTCTCAAAGGGGCGTTCCTGAGAAGAGCCCGGGAGGCTGTCGAGACGGTTGCGGAGGGGGCCCCTGAGGGCACGATCCTCGTGGTCGGGTTTGTTGACTGCGGGGACGACATCTTCAACGCAGCAGCCGTTGTCCAGAACGGCGCCATCCGCGGAGTGCATCACAAGCATCATCTCCCGAACTACGGTGTCTTCGATGAGGAGCGTTACTTCCAGCGAGGAACGGGCACATCAGTCTTCGAGGTGGAAGGTCTCAGGTTCGGGGTCTGCATCTGCGAGGACATCTGGTATCCCGCCGGGCCCGCCGCCGCTCAGACGCTCATAGGCGAGGCGGAACTGGTTCTGGTCCTGAACGCCTCGCCTTACCATCGCGGCAAGGGCCGGGAGCGCGAACGGATGGTGGCGACGCGAGCTTCGGACTGCGCTGCCGTGGTCTGCTACGTGAACGCCGTCGGAGGGCAGGATGAGCTGGTCTTCGATGGCTCGTCCTTCATCGCCGGCCCGGATGCGCGCATTCTGGCTAGAGCGCGCGCATTCGAGGAGCAGCTGCTGGTCTGTGATGTAGATGCGGGGGAGGTGGCCCACCTGCGCGCCCGCGATGTCCGCCGCAGACGGGAAAAGCTGGAGATGGCCGATGCTGGAGTCCGTGTGGATGTCGTCCCGCTGGATGCGCTGCCGGACTGCAAGGCTCCTGCGGGTGCGGATTTTGCCTGCCCGGTAGAACCCGTTCTGGATGATCTGGAAGAGGTCTACCGGGCGCTGGTGACCGGAACACGCGACTATGTGCGCAAGAACGGCTTCCAGAAGGTGGTGGTTGGCCTTTCGGGCGGAATAGACAGCGCCCTGACATTCGCCATCGCTTGCGACGCGCTGGGCCCGGACCGGGTGCTGGGAGTGACCATGCCGGGGCCGTTCAGCAGCAGGGAGACGCGCTCGGATGCCGAACGCATCGCGCGCAACTTCGGGACGGAGTTTCTGGAGCTTTCCATCGGCGAGGTGTTCCAGTCGTACCAGCAGGCTCTGGCTGAACCCTTCAAAGGGATGCCGCCTGGACTGGCGGAGGAGAACCTGCAGGCGCGCATCAGGGGGAATCTGCTGATGGCCATCTCCAACAAGCTGGGGCACCTGGTGCTCACCACCGGAAACAAAAGCGAGATGGCATGCGGATACGCCACGCTTTACGGCGATATGGCCGGCGGCTTCGCCGTCCTGAAGGATGTGCCGAAGACGCTTGTCTGGCAGCTTGCGCGCCACCGCAACCGCGACGGAGAGATGATCCCGGTGACTACCATCGAGCGCGCCCCGTCGGCCGAGCTACGGGAGAACCAGAAGGATACAGATTCCCTGCCTCCCTACGATGTGCTGGATCAGATCCTTCAGCTTTATGTGGAGGAGGACCGCAGCGTGGCGGAGATCGTGGACCGGGGGTTCGATGCGGAAACGGTGCGCCGGGTGGTCCGGATGGTGGACACCAGCGAGTACAAGCGCCGGCAGGCTCCTCCGGGGGTGAAGATCTCTCCCAAGGCGTTCGGGCGCGACCGTCGCCTGCCCATAACCAACGGGTTCCGCGAATGGTGAACCCTGCCGTCGGGGTGGGAGCGGTCATCGTCAGGGACGGGCGCATCCTCCTGGTGCGACGCGGGAAGGATCCGGGCCGGGGGCTGTGGAGTCTGCCCGGCGGCAGGCTCCGCGGAGGCGAGCGCCTGAAGGATGCCGTGGAGCGGGAGGTCCGGGAGGAGACCGGCCTGCTGGTGGAGGCGGGCGATCTGGCAGGAGTCAGCGAGATCATTGCGGACGGTCCGGACGGACAGGCCTTCCATTACGTGCTGGTGGATTTCTTCTGCCGCATTGTGGGGGGGCGTGAGGAGCGCGGGGATGACGCGGCCGAAATCGCCTGGCATCCGTTGGAGGATCTGGACGCTCTGGAGACCACGGACGGCCTGCCGCAGAAGCTCCGGGAGTGGCTGGCCAGGGCGGGAGCGTATTTGACCGGCGGCCCGGAAGAATGATAAAATAGCTGTTAGGACGGGAAGCGTCCGAAAGCTCTCTTTTTTCCTCCCTGCGGACGCGTTCCCGCGGCTGTTCTTGCACATTCAGACGAAAGGCGGATCGGATGTCCGGTCATTCCAAATGGCATAACATTCGGCTGCGCAAAGGCAAGCAGGATGCGGAGCGCGGCAAGATTTTCACCAAGCTGGCGCGGGAGATCATTGTGGCCGCGAAGGCCGGGGGCGGCAATCCGGACACCAACCTCCGCCTGCGCATCGCCATTCAGAAGGCGCGCGACGCCAGTATGCCGCAGGACAACATCAAGCGCGCCATCCAGCGCGGGACCGGCGAGATCGAGGGAGCGCACTACGAAGAGGTCACCTACGAGGGTTACGGTCCGGGTGGAGTGGCCGTGCTGGTGGAGTGCCTGACCGACAACCGCAACCGTACGGTGGCGGACCTTCGCGCCATCTTCAGCAAGTGCGGCGGCAGCATGGGGGAGAGCGGGTGTGTGGCCTGGCTGTTCCAGCCGAAAGGAATCGTATCCATCCCGGCTGAGGCGGCTTCCGAGGACGATGTGTTGATGGCTGTGATGGACGCCGGGGCAGAGGACGTGAAGACAGAGGGGGACTCCATCGAGGTGGTCTGCCCTCCGGAGGCGCTCCACGATGTGCGGCAGGCTCTGACGGACGCGGGCATTCCGTTCACCATGGCCGAGCTCTCCATGGTGCCGCAGAACACGGTATCAGTGGAGGGCAAGGAGGCGTCCCAGGTGTTGCGGCTGATGGATCAGCTGGAGGATCACGACGACGTCCAGCACGTCTACTCCAATTTCGACATCCCGGACGAGGTGATGCAGGAGATAAGCGCCTGACTAATGCCCGTGAAGGGCCGGTCAGCGTGATTTGCGCGTCCCGGAGACACTGTCTCCGGGACGCAGCCGCGTACGGAACACCGTCTCGAAGGCTTTCTCCACCAATGAGCAGACCTCTTCAAAGGGTGGAGCCTGGCCCTTCTCCCGCGCTATGGACGTGACAGCCTCTCCGTGCAGCCCGCAGGCGACGATCAGCCGGAAGTCGTTCAGCCTGTTTTCCAGCGTGAAGGTGGACGGCCAGGAACAGCTCAATGGCAAGCCGGGCGGCATGGTCGTGACCGACCTGGCCAAGAATGTTTACACCAGTGCCGGCAACGGCTCGGACTACACGGTCGAGCTCGTCGAGAAGGGCCCCCTGCGGACCGTGGTGCGGGCGATGGGCCAGATGACCGCGACGAACACCAACAAGTTCGGCTTCACCTGCTGGTATCACTTCTGCGCCGGCAGCGCGAACGTCCGCGTGTTTTTCACCGTCCGCGTGCTGGACGGCAAGAGCATCAC
>Ga0101944_10001528_pt1 | contig 47111 bp, 48 predicted proteins | sample DewCreD2012metaG_FD_75245 | JGI IMG/M metagenome (GOLD analysis project Ga0101944, IMG submission 75245) | Hot spring sediment bacterial and archeal communities from British Columbia, Canada, to study Microbial Dark Matter (Phase II) - Dewar... ... | reverse complement strand
CGATACCGAACCATTACGCCGTGTACAGAGAGAATATTTTAAAAAACATGTTGAGGAAGGTTTAATCTTTGGTTAATAAATTAATAATTCAGAAACGTTTGCGCAAGTTGTCGGAGTATGTGAAATTATTAAAGTTACTCCAGAAGGAAAAAAAAGAGAAATTCATAAATGATCCCTTTGTTTATGGTAATGTTGAGAGATACCTTCAGCTGGCAATACAAAGTGTAATAGATATAAGTAATCATATACTTTCGGAACATAACATTAATGGAATTAGTGATTATAGAGATGTAATAGAAAAAATGGGCCAAGAAAAATTTTTACCCCTCGAGTTTGCAAAACATATTGCACCGATGGCTGGTTTGCGTAATATATTAGTCCATGAATACATTGAAGTGGAAAGAGAAAAACTATATGAAATTCTCGAAAACTATATAAACGACTTTAATGAATTTGGCAAGTATATTACAAAAATGTTGTAATACATTATTAAAAGTTTATCATCTTAACGAATTTCGTCAACATTAGTCTATGACTCTTCGATCTATCCCGTAGAAGTCTATAGACTCGTTGAAAACTGTCTCCCCAGATCTTTACAACCAATCCCAACTACTCCTTTTTATCAGCGAAGTGTTTCTAACCCTGATCATTACAATCCGATAACGGTTCATGGCTGCGTTGCAAAGTTTGGTGCAACCGTGAAGGTTGCGGATACTTCATAATTTCTGCATCTTTCTCCAGATTTGTTTATATTATTTTGTTTTTAACCGTTTCGCTGTATGTTATTCACAAAATGAGAATCTTATGGGAAAAAAAGCCTTAATTACCGGAATCACCGGCCAGGATGGCTCCTATCTCGCTGAACTTCTACTCGAAAAAGGGTATGAAGTGCATGGCATAATCCGACGCGCCAGTACATTTAATACAGGTCGAATCAATCACCTTTATACCGATCCGCATGTTAATGGCGTCAGGTTTTTCCTCCACTACGGGGATATGTCAGATTCCACGAACCTGATAAAACTTCTTTATAATCTGCAACCTGATGAAATATACCACCTGGCGGCACAAAGTCATGTGCGCGTAAGTTTCGATATTCCCGAATATACCGCCGATGTTTCGGGAATCGGAACTGTTAGAATACTCGAGGCAATACGTGAGACGGGAGTGAAAACCAGATTCTATCAAGCGTCAAGCAGTGAAATGTTCGGTCTGGTGAAAGAAACACCCCAGAAAGAAACTACACCGTTTTATCCTAGAAGTCCATACGGCTGTGCTAAAGTTTACGCATACTGGATTACCGTCAACTACCGCGAAAGTTACGGAATTTTTGCCTGCAACGGAATCCTATTCAATCATGAATCACCAAGAAGAGGGGAAACGTTTGTAACAAGAAAAGTAACACGCGCAGTGGCCCGGATTAAAGCCGGACTTGAAGATGCGGTTTATCTGGGGAACCTTGACGCAAGACGCGATTGGGGTTACGCCAAGGAATATGTTGATGCCATGTGGCGTATGCTCCAGCAGGATAAACCGGATGATTATGTAATAGCGACCGGAGAATCACATACAGTCAGGGAGTTGGTTGAGGAAGCATTCTCATACGCAGGGCTCGATTGGAAAAAGTATGTCAAAATAGATCCCAGATATTTCCGCCCTGCTGAAGTGGATTTTCTGATGGGTGATGCATCAAAAGCAAAAGAGAAACTTGGCTGGCAGCCAAAAACTACATTCAAAGAATTGATTAGATTAATGGTTGATGCGGATATTGAGTTGGTTAATAAGGAGTATAATCTAAAAATTAAAATTTGAAAATGTTCTTTGCTAACTCCGTAAATCTTGGCGGAGAAGGGTGACGCTGAATGTTATTTGTCACCGTCACACTTCGACTCCGCTCAGTGTGACGGCTGATTCGATCCTGAAACAAGCTCAGGAGAGCCTCCGCTCAGCATGGCGGCGGGTTTGAATGTGCCACTCACCTTCAGATTCAATCCAGCGTTGGAGGTGAGTGGCACATACAGTCCCTCTCCGCCTCCGGCGGAGAGGGATGACGCTGAACAACAGCTATTACGTATAAAGAAAAATATAAAGAGAAAATAATGAACATAAAACATCGCAAATCGAATCATCGTATTCAATCATTATGAACCCAAATTCAAAAATCTACGTAGCAGGGCATACCGGTCTGGTCGGTTCAGCAATAATCAGAAAACTCAAAAAGAAAGGTTATGAAAACCTCATCGTTCGTGAATACCCATCTCTAGACCTTACCCGTCAGGAAGACGTTGAAGAGTTCTTTAAAAAAGAAAAACCTGAATATGTCTTCCTCGCCGCAGCAAGGGTAGGCGGCATTTTAGCCAATAACACCTATAAAGCTGATTTTATCTACGATAACCTTGCAATTGCATTAAATGTAATTCATTCTGCTTATAAATATGGTACCAAAAAACTTCTCAACCTCGGATCCTCTTGCATTTATCCAAAACTTGCACCTCAACCAATCAAAGAAGAATATCTTCTGAAAGATTACCTTGAGCCCACAAATGAACCGTATGCAATTGCAAAAATTGCAGCGATAAAATTGTGCCGGTACTTCAACGAACAGTATGGCACAAATTTTATATCAATCATGCCTACAAACCTCTATGGACCTAATGATAACTTTAATCTCGAAACCGCACATGTTTTACCCGCACTGATACGCAAATTCCTGATTGCAAAATACCTCTCAGAAAAAAATTATGACTCCTTAATTCACGATATTCAAAAATTTCCCTCTGGATTTGGCTATAATTTTGATCCGAAAAAAAATACCACTTCTGATCTTCTAAATTTTCTTGAAAAAATTGGAATTACTGCAAATGTAGTGACACTCTGGGGAACCGGTACGCCATATCGTGAATTTTTATACGTTGATGATCTCGCCGACGCAGGTGTGTTTCTAATGGAAAATTATGATTACAAAACAATCGGCGAACTTATAAATGTAGGGACCGGAAAAGATTCCACAATTGCTGAAATTGCAACGCTCGTAAAAAGAATTACCGGATTCAATGGCGAGATTCGCTGGGATAAAACAAAACCTGACGGCACTCCGCGTAAACTGCTCGATGTCAGTAAACTGAATAATCTTAACTGGAAATCAAGCATAAATCTGGAGCAGGGAATCCGCCTTACAATAGATTGGTATTATTCACAGATAAAATGAAATGAACTGATGATAACTTTTTCAATCATCACCCCGTCGTTCAATCAGGCAAAATATATTGAACAAAATATAAAAAGTGTGCTGAATCAGGATTATCCTGATCTTGAGCATATTATTATAGATGGTGGTTCAACTGACGGTACTCTCAATATTTTAAAGAAATATCCTCATCTGAAATGGATTTCCGAACCTGACCGTGGTCAGAGTGATGCACTTAATAAAGGATTTAAACTGGCGAAGGGGGAGATAATCGGTTGGTTAAATTCAGATGATTTCTATATTCCAAAGGTTTTTCCTGTAGTTGCTGAAAAATTCGAGGATGAAAATGTCATTGCTGTTTGCGGTGATGGCTACGAAGTTGATGAAAATGGTAATATCTTACGTCCACTCCTGTCACGTTTTATGGAACCTGATGACCTTATCCGTTATTGGCGCTGGCGTTATGAATTCGTTCAGCCCTCTCTTTTCTTCAGGAGAAATGTTCTGGAATCTGTCGGATATCTTGATGAAAACCTTAATTATGCGATGGATTTTGATTTTCTAATCCGACTTGGTAAGAATTACCAAATTCACTATATTCCTCAACCTATTGCAAATTTGCGGTTGTATCCGGAATCAAAAACAGGGAAAAATATAAAAAAAATTATACCTGATTATATCCGTGAAATGCACCGGGTGTCAAAAAAATACTGGGGTCGACCGTATGAAATTAAATATTATGGCTATTGTTGTTCATTCATCACAGCACTTTTTTATTCTATATTAAAAAATGTTTTTTTTACACCCACATCAAAATCAAGACAGATGATGAATAATATTTTCAAGGCACGCTGATATGCAGAGTGACGTCCTGATAATTGGCGGGGGGATAGTCGGACTTGCCTGCGCTGCTGAGAGCGCGTCACGGGGATTAACAACTATTCTGGTTGAAAAAAATGAATCCTTCGGAATGGAAACAAGCAGCAGAAACAGCGAGGTAATTCATTCCGGCATCTACTATCCTACAGGATCACTAAAAGCTCGCCTATGTGTCCGTGCAAATCATAATATATATTCGGAATGCGAATGTCATAACGTCTGGTATAATAAATGCGGCAAATTAATTGTTGCGGTTACCACGGATGAAATACCTTCACTTGAAAAGTTACATACCCGCGCTCTCGCAAACGGCGTTGAGGAAATACAGATACTCGATCCGCACGATGTACATAAAATTGAACCGAATATTGTCTGCACAGGCGCTTTGTTTCTTCCCACAACCGGAATTGTTGATTCTCATGAATTGATGAAATCTTATCTTACGGAAGCAAAGGGATACGGTGCGGATATGGTCTTTAATGTCGAATATCTTGGCGTAAACCAAAGTAACAGCAGTTATCAGGTAGAACTTAAGGATGCAAATGGAGAAATTATTAAACTGAATGCCCGTTATATAATAAACTCAGCAGGTCTAAGATCTGATAAGGTTGCTGAATCATTCGGAATAGATATTGACGAATTTGGCTATCGCCTGCATTATAATCGGGGTCATTATTATTCGGTATCACCATCAAAAAGTAAAACCATATCTCATCTGGTATATCCATTACCGCACGAACGACTCGTATCGGTAGGCATTCATATAACAATTGATAAAGGAGGCAGAATTAAGCTTGGACCGGACACAGAATATATTGATTCAACAGTTCCGGAAACAGAATGGTATAAATTTGATGATTCGAGAAGAGAATTCTTTTACAGTGCGGTAAAGCGCTATTTCCCGATTCTGGAACTTGAAGATTTATCACCTGACCAGGTTGGGGTCAGACCAAAAAGAGTAGGTTCAGAAAAGGAAATAAAGGATTTCATTATTCATGAAGAAATTGATAAAGATTTACCTGGGATTGTAAATCTTGTTGGGATTGAATCACCCGGATTAACCTGCGCAAGGGAAATTGCAAGAGAAGTTTTTGATATTTTAAAGAGAAACCATTCGGATATTAAATAATGGATGACGAAAAAAACGTACCATTAGTTTCTGTAATAATTCCGGTCAAAAACGGACGCAATACGCTGACGCAGTGCATTCGCGCTGTTAAAAAGTCGTATTTCAAGAATTTTGAAATAATCGTCGTAAATGATCACTCAACAGATAATTCTGCAGATATTGCACGCAATTTAAAATGCAACGTAATTGATGTTACGGATGGAACAGGAGCTAATAATGCACGTAATGTCGGTGCAAAGAATGCAAAAGGTGAAATACTTGTATTTATTGATTCCGATATAGTTGTTAGAAGGGAAACAATACTCGAAATAGTCGAGACATTGGAAGAACCGAATCTGGATGCAGTCGTTGGAATTTATACCGCACAACATCGGCATGAATCATTCGTAAGTCAATATAAAAATCTGTGGGTCAGGTATTCGTATTTGAAAAGTCCACCGGCCATCGACTGGCTATTTGGTTCGATTTCCGGTATAAAAAGAAAATCATTCGAAAAATTGGGTGGCTTTAATGTTGAATTGCTTGCCCGACATGGTCATGATGACATTGAATTAGGAAAGAGATTTGCCCGCGCTCACCTTAATATTATTCTAAATATGGATATCGAAGTTGAGCATCTTAAAAATTACAATATATTATCATTCATAAAAAATGAATTTGACAGAAGCTTCGGCTTCGCATCCCTTGCAGTCAGATTAAAAGAAACTACAAAATCTTTCCGCCTCGGTTTTGTAAATGTATATCCGGAGTTTGTCATATCAACACTTTTTTCAGTAATCCTCCTCGCTGTTTTTATCGGCTGGGCATCTGGCTGGTTGTCAAAATGGTACCTATTTGCGGCAATTGGTTTTTACTTTATCCTGAACATAAGGTTCCTTAACTATCTTGAGCAGGTCAGAGGACTTTTTGCAATGCTTGTCATGATACCTTACCTGTTTCTGGATCATATAGTCTGTTTTGCCGGCAGTGTTATTGGAACTATAAGTGGTATCTTTAAAAAGAAAAAGGGGATAGAATTTTAAAATCCTGATTTGCCTTTTTCCATCCTTCTTTTAATATTTATCCAGGTTTTATAACGATCTTAAAGAGCAAAATGCTTGTTGTTAATGAAATATTCCACAGTATTCAGGGCGAATCAACCCATGCGGGAAGACCATGTGTTTTTGTAAGATTAACTTATTGCAACCTGCGGTGTTCTTACTGCGACACTGAATATGCTTTCGAAGAAGGGAACGAAATGTCGGTGGAGGATATAATTAAAAAAATCGATTCATATAATTGTAACCTTGTCGAAATCACAGGTGGCGAGCCATTACTTCAACCGGAAGTACATCATCTTATGACGCTATTGTGCGATCGCGAATATGAAGTTTTGCTCGAAACAAGCGGGAGTATGGATATTAGCGTGGTCGATCCGCGAGTTAAACGTATTATTGATTTTAAATGTCCTTCAAGTGGCATGGAAAAGCGAAATTTCTGGGATAATGTTTATTATCTTAAAGATGATGATGAGGTAAAATTTGTCATTGGAGACAAAAATGATTATGAATGGGCAAAGGGAATTATTAAAAAATATGATTTATTAAAAAAAACGGTTGTGCTCATGGGTGTGGTAATGGGCGTGCTTGAACCTAAAAATCTGGCTGAGTGGATTTTGAATGATCGTTTGAATGTAAGATATCAACTTCAAATCCATAAATATATCTGGAGCCCGGGTACGAGAGGTGTCTAATCATATTTTTGTAAATTGTGAAGAAAATTTTTAAAAATATTGGATTTTACAGATGAAACGTGATCTTGCTATAGTTTTGTTAAGTGGAGGAATGGATAGTTGTGTAACCGCTGCTATTGCAAACGAAAACTATAATCTTGCATTCCTTCATATAAATTATGGCCAGCTTACAGAACGTCGTGAACTCAAAGCATTTAATGATATTTCGGATTATTATAAAGTTAATATTAGGTTGATTGTTGAACTGGAACATCTACGTAAAATAGGAGGGTCAAGTCTTACAGATCAATCAATGAAAGTGCCGCTGGCCGATCTGCACCGGAGCGAGATACCTACTTCATATGTGCCGTTTCGTAATGCAAATATGCTGTCAGTGGCTGTAAGCTGGGGAGAGGTTATCGGGGCAAAAAGGATATTTATAGGTGTGGTTGAAGAAGATTCTTCTGGTTATCCCGATTGCCGGAAGCAGTTTATCGAGGCATTTAACAAGGTTGTAGATTCTGGAACAAAGCCGGGTACCGGCATAATTATCGAAACACCAATCATTTCATTAAAAAAATTTGAAATAGTCAAAAAAGGTATCGAATTAAAAGCTCCTCTACATTTAAGCTGGTCGTGTTATAAAGATGAAGAAATTGCCTGCGGGATATGTGATAGTTGTGCTCTCCGTCTCAGGGCATTCAGACAGGCGGGCGTTGTAGATCCCATCCCTTATCGGCGAAAACCTGAATATATTTAATAAATTCGGCAAATTTTTAAGACATTCCCACATTCTCTGATTCCCTGTAATCTGTGCTTTAGATCAATTACCTTTTGAATCTGTGTTTAAAAATCGAGTAATTGAGGCGTTATTTTAACTAAAAGAGAGGAGTTATTTAATGAGAATTTTGATAAAAGTTTCGTTTACATTTTTTTTGATATTGTTTTTATCTTCTTCGGTAGAAGCACAGGCACCTCCTGTCCCACAAAATTTATATGTTGAAAGTGGATTGAATGGCGGCGCAGTACTTCATTGGGATAAATCTGAGGGGGCGATGGGTTATATAGTTTATAAGGCAGTGGATTCATCACCGTTTAAGTCGGTTGCAATAATTCAGAAAAATTGTTACATCGACTTGTGGGTGTATCCCTGGGTAATGTATAAATACTATATTACCTCTTTCAGGTTTATTGATACATTGTTTGCTGAAAGCGGGCCAAGCAATGAAGTAAGTTTTGCTATAGGAAATCATCATCCGCCTCTACCAGGTGAAGGCGTTATTGGTGGAAGGATCGTTGATGCATTTAGCGGTGAACCATTGAAAGGGGCAGTTGTCCGGTTCTTCAGCAAAGGAAAATTATATACAGAGAAAACACATACAGATTCTTCAGGAATATATTGGGCTGCTCTTGATACCGGACGGTACCTGATACGGGCAGACCACTTTGATTACCGGGGAGAATGGTTTGATAATGTGCTTCATGTGGATAGTGCAACAGTTGTAGATCTTCATGAAGATTCAATCATAATTGCAAATTTTGATCTTAATAAATTACCGGTTCCAGTCCAGGTTAATGTGAGCGGAACTGTAACTGATCAGCTTACAGGAATACCATTAGAAAATGCATTTGTTGCTTATCTGCGCCCGCATAAATGGTTCAGACAGTTGCAGGCAATAACTGGATTTTTCGGCGGCTTCCTGCATGAACGCCTCGATATTCCATCTTTAGGAAAATATTTTGGTGTTTTCTGGTACGGTATGACTGATGAAAATGGTAATTATAATGCTACATTAATTCGTGGAATGCGGTATATCGCTTTTGCATTTAAACCCGGTTACCTCCCTGAGTTTTATAATGATAAGATTATGCCCTTCGAGGCAGATCGACTTATCTTTATGTCCGATTCGAGTGGAATTAATTTCACTCTCGAAGGAAATCCAGTGGCTGATCATTCACTTTCCGGATCAGTGGTGGATTCATCAGGTGTGGGAATTCCGTCGCATGTTATATTATACAGGCATACGCCACTTGGTCGACTTGGAGTACGCCATTCCATGACTGATTCGCTCGGGAATTTCCAATTCAATTATCTGGTTGCCGGTGTATTTTACGTTAAAGCAATACCAATCGATGGTTATGCACCCGCATGGTTCAGTCGGTTTAACTGTGGTGTCCGGAACTGGCGATTCGCAGATACAATTCAGGTCGGAGGCGACGTTAGCGGTATAAATATATGTGTTGATCCATCACCTCGTTTAGGTTTTGGCAGGATAGCAGGCCAGATTTATCGGAATTCAGGCAATCTACTCGCAGTTTTACCCGAACAGAGTGTAACTGTTTATGCCATTTCCACCGTTACAGGTGAGATATTCGGAAATGATATTTCCGAAGATGATGGTAGTTACGAAATCGATGGTCTGCCTCCGGGATCATATACTATTGTTGTGGACAAAGAAGGATATGATGCATCCTCAGCACCAGTAGTAACTATAGATGAATCAAACGGATATGAAATGGATGGCACAGACGTCGAGGTTAACGCTGAAGTTCTTGGTGTTGGTGATGATAATAATCAGATACCGGAAGAGTTTAATTTATATCAAAATTACCCGAATCCATTCAATCCGACAACCGAAATTCGATTCGATCTTCCGAGAGCGTCTCAGGTGACGGTAAAAATATATAATGTAATCGGACAACGGGTTGCAATACTGGTCGATGGTAATTTTGAGGCAGGGCATCATTCGGTTCAGTGGAATGCCAGCGATTTTGGAAGTGGTATTTATTTTATGAAGATAGTTGCAATACCTGAAAATGGACCGAAATTTACAATGGTTCGTAAAATGTTATTAATGAAATAAATTCGGATACTCCTTTAAAGAAGCCCCGGTGAGTGTATCTTATCGGGGCTTTTTTGTTTTTGAAACAAAGATATTCCCTTTAATATAAAACCTCCATTGTTTTTCAACTCCATTTTTTATGCCAATTCTTTTAGTAGAAATTATCTGAGATTTATTAATTTCTCTTCCTTGAGTTATAAATATTTCATCTCCAAGCAGATCAATTCCATTATGACTTCGATTTATCCCGAACGCTTCACAAAATTTTGCGGGTCCGTTTGTAAGATTAATATCATTCCTCGTTTTTCGATTTTTCATCATAAACTCAATACCTTCTACAGGTTCAACCGCGCGAATAAGAACTGCTCTTCCCTTGCCGCTTCTTTCGGTGACCACGTTTGCGCAGAAATGCATCCCGTATGTAAAATAAACGTAAAGGTGTCCTCCTTCATAAAACATTACTTCATTACGTTTTGTTATTCCGTGGTAAGCATGACTTGCCGGATCCTTCTCGCCCAGGTATGCCTCTGTTTCAACTATCATTCCAGCCATCATTTTTTTTCCAAAATTTCTAACTATGTATTTTCCAAGCAAATCCTTTGCGACGGTTAAAGTAGAACGGAGATAAAAAGATTTTTTCAATTTTTTAAAAATCTGGTTTCCCGTTTTCATAAATAATGAAGGATTTAGAAAAAAGAGGTGTTAGAATTAATCAGAAATCATCAGAATATTTTTTTTAAGATAAATTCCCTGTCTTCCAGAGGAATAATCCTGTATTTTGATCTTCTCCCCGAACCAGATCTTCACCCTTGAATTCGTCGATGGTTACCTCGCAGGCCCATATTTTCGTGCCGGGCATAAGATGTCCGCCAAAAACTTTTCCTTCAGCATTGCCCAGTAGGAGGTGGACATGCACAAATGGTTTTCCATCTCTTATGCTTACGTTTCCGTGCATATTTAGAATTTCCATTCCGCCTTTAAATTCAATTGGGAGATATTTTCTCTGAATCTGATCATAATATGCGACCACAGCATGAGTGGTTGCACCGATACCGCTGATTCTGCCTGTCCTGATGTTCTCTTTTTGGACAAAATTAGTCAGACTTTCTAACAAATCCGATCCAAAAGAAAACTGTCCTATTACTGTTCTTTTTAATTTATAAGTTGACATTTTAATTTTCTATTTATGATGAAAATAATGTTTGTTGTGAACTTGAAGGAGGTTTATTGATTGACAAACCAAAATGTTTGTATGCTAATTCCGTTGCTTCTCGCCCTCGTGGAGTTCGTTTCAAGAAACCTTCTTGAATTAAATACGGCTCATAAACTTCCTCAATTGTACCCGGTTCTTCACCCACTGCTACCGCAAGTGTATTTACGCCGACCGGCCCGCCTCGGTATTTTTCGATTATTGCGAGGAGGATTCTTTTATCCATTTCGTCCAGACCCGCTTCATCAACCTCCAGTTGTTTCAATGCGTATTCTGCAACTTCGCGGGTAATGATGTTTCCGGAATGTTTTAAATTTTTATCTGCTTCTGCAAAATCTCTGCACCTTTTCAGCAATCTGTTAGCAATTCGCGGTGTACCTCTCGATCTTCTTGCAATTTCCCTGCATCCCTCTGGATTTGTTTGAACATTTAGAATTTTTGCAGAACGTTTTATTATTTTTTCCAGGGCTTGATGGTCGTAATAATCAAGACGATTTGTTACGCCGAAACGGGAACGGAGCGGAGAAGACAAAAGTCCTGCCCTGGTGGTTGCGCCTACAAGTGTGAATTTTTTTAAATCCAGTTGAACACTTCGTGCATTGGGACCGCTGTCAATAACAATGTCAATTTTAAAATCTTCCATCGCAGAATAAAGATATTCCTCCACGAGTGTGTTCATACGGTGTATTTCATCAATGAAAAGAACATCACCTTCGTTAAGGTTAGTCAGGATGCCTGCGAGGTTATACGGTTTATCGAGAGCAGGACCCGTTGTAGTCTTAATTTGTGTACCCATTTCATGTGCAATAATGTAGGCAAGTGTTGTTTTACCAAGGCCGGGGGGTCCTGTCAATAAAACATGATCGAGCGGCTCTTTTCTTTTTTTTGCAGCTGCGATGAAAACTTTTAAATTCTCGACAATCTTTTCCTGTCCCACAAATTCGTCAAACTGCAAAGGTCTCAGTGTTTGATCGACCTCAGCATCATATTCAAGCCGTTCGGGCGTTGTCGGATCTGTTCTTCTTTTCATTTCTCTGTGAATTTAATGAGAATAGATATTAATAGCAAAAGTAAACTTAACAGACAAACATTGCGGTAACACATTAATATTTTGAGGAATGATGTAGCGCTTTTTTAATTAACTCGTCAAGTTGCAATTCTTTGTCTGGGGATTCCAGTAAAACTTTTCTCAGCGTTGCTTCTGCATTTGATTTAGTAAATCCGAGCGACATCAGTGCTATGACTGCTTCTGTCCGGATTTTTAATTGTTGAGTCATCGGGGTTGTTGATGGTTCTGCGGGTTCTGCTTTGCTTATCTTTTCTTTAAGTTCAAGTATTATACGCTCTGCAGTTTTTCTTCCTACACCCGCAATGGAAGTAAGTACATCAAGATTTTCTCCACGGATCGCTTCCCGGAGTTCCTCTGCGCTAATGCCCGACAGGATGCCCTGAGCTATTTTAGGACCGATTCCCGATACAGAGATAAGCATGCGAAAAGTTTCACGTTCATATTCAGTTGCAAATCCGAAGAGGACCATTGCATCTTCCCGAACGTGTAAATATGTATAGATAGTGGATTCACCATCCGTGTCGATTTTTTGAAGTGTTGACACCGGGACATTTACTAAATACCCGACCCCATGAACATCAACTATAATTTCTGTGGGGGATTTTTTTATTATTTTCCCTGATAAATGAGAGATCATTGTCGGAATCCTTTTTTAGGATTATAGACGCGTTCTGGATGTTCGGTAATGAACGCTTTCCATGTTTTATGGTGAGCTTTTTGTGGAGTAAGATTTTGTTGGATATGGCAGAGTGCAACGGCAAGGGCGTCCGTTATATCGTAATATTTTGGTGTATCTTTTAATTTGAGCAGTGTTTTTACCATATACTGCACCTGTTCTTTAGATGCTGAGCCGTTACCTACTATTGATTTTTTTACTTCGCGGGGGGAATATTCGTATGTTGGTATATCACGTGTAATTGCGCTCAGCATTGCGACTCCGCGTGCATGGCCAAGTTTCAGTGCTGATTGTGCATTTTTTCCATAAAATGCAGTTTCAATGGAAAATTGGTCAGGTTTGAATTTCTCAATCACTCCTGAGAGTGTTGTAAAAATATTTTTTAATCGTACCGGCATGGATATTCGACTGTCATTTTTTATTGCGCCTGAATGCAGGATTCTCAGTTTTCCATTTCGTGTTTCAATGACACCGTAGCCGGTTATAAGTGTTCCAGGGTCAACTCCGATAATAATCATTTATAATAATAAAAATCTTATGAATTTAATGAAGCAAGTGTTTTTTCATCTATGTCGAAATTTGCATATACGTGCTGAACATCCTCGTGTTCTTCTAAGGATTCCATTAATTTCAGAACCTGTTCAGCGTCTTTGCCTTCAACTTTTACCATGTTTTCGGGAATCATCTGAATTTCCGCTTCTTCAGGTTTTATTCCTTTTGATTCAAGCGCCTGTTTTACCGACTCAAATTTATCTGGAGGGGTATAAATTTCAAATACATCTTCTTCTGCAGTCATGTCTTCTGCGCCTGCATCGAGTGCGATAGTCAGAAGTTGTTCTTCGTCGTTTCCCACTTTTGGCAGTCGTATCAGTCCTTTTTTATGGAACATCCATGCCACTGAGTTTGCAGCGCCAAGTTTTCCGTTATGTCTTTCAAGTATGTGCCTTATTTCCGATACCGTGCGGTTTTTATTATCCGTGACCGATTCAATAATCAGTGCTACTCCACCGGGTCCGTACCCCTCGTAAGATACATCTTCGTACACTGTGCCTGGTAATTCACCGGTACCCTTCATGATTGCCCGTTTTATGTTATCAGCGGGCATATTTGCACTTTTGGCTTTATCCACTGCAAGACGCAATCTCGGATTTGCCTTGGGGTCACCGCCACCCATACGGGCTGCGATTGTAATTTCTTTTATTATCTGTGTAAAAAGTCGTCCTCGTTTTGCATCTGTTACGGCTTTTTTACGTTTTATTGTTGCCCATTTAGAATGTCCAGACATAAAGAATTTCCTCTATTATTCGGATTGAATTTTTATGTTTTTTCCATTGGTTTTTTCTGTCTCGCTTTTGCGAAGATCTTTTATCTTCAACTGAGGAAGCACATCCGTTCCTGTACCGCCAGCCGGAGGGAATTCGTGCTCATCTACAGAAAATACTATATCAATACCATTACCGTTTGATTTTACATCATCGAGAAGCGAACCTAAACCGAATCCAATTGCATCAAAGACGGTCTGTTGGTTGCGGACTTTTATTTTAAGATGATCTTTGCCAACTATTTTGGGAGTGCCATAAATTTCAACATTTTTTGCTAAGAAGATTGGTCGCATATTACCCGGGCCGTAGGGAGCAAATTCTTTCAATATTTTGAGGAATCTGTGATTTAATTCTGATAATGTAATTTCTGTGTCAATCCTTAATTCCGGAATACGTATCTCATTTGGCATCATTTCCTGAACCGCTTCGTTGAATGCCTCTCTGAATTCATCTATCCGATCAAGTGCTACTGCAAGACCAGCGGCGTATTTGTGTCCGCCAAATTGAAGAAGTTTGTCTTCAACCCGCTTCAATGCTTTGTGTATATCAAATCCTACAATTGAACGTGCAGATCCTTTGGCAATACCATCCACGGTAGTCATCATAATCGTAGGACGATAATATTTTTCTACAAGTCGGGATGCTACAATTCCGATTACACCGGGGTGCCATTGTTCATGATGCAGAACAATGGCTGGATCCGAGTCAACGTCCAGCAAACTTTCAACAAGTTCCTGTGCCTTGATGAAGGTGTCTTCATCTATTTTTCTTCTATTACGATTTTCTTCTTCGAGAATTTGTGCAAGTTGGAATGCTTCGTTGTAATCTGTGCTTGTCAGAAGTTTTACTGCCCGCGTAGCATCGCCCATTCGTCCGACTGCATTTATCCTGGGTGCCATGACAAAAACAATCTGACCTGTAGAAATTTTTCCCAGATGCAACCCTGAACTTTCAATTATTGCCCGCAGGCCAGGTCTCGGATCAGTGTTTATTTTTTGAAGTCCTATTTTCGTTATTATCCTGTTTTCTCCGATTAGAGGAACAATGTCTGCAGTTGTGGCGATTGTTGTAAGGTCAACGAATTTTTCTGCTATCTCTTCTTTTTTCCTTGTGCGCTCGATAGCCTGTATTAATTTGAAGCCGACTCCGCAACCGCAAAGGTACTTAAAAGGATATTTATCGTTTGGCTGGAAAGTATCAAGAACTGCAACTGCCTTCGGAATCTGTTCACCCGGTTCATGGTGGTCACAAATTATGACGTCTATTCCTTTCGAACGTGCATATTCAACCTGTTCTACGGCTGATATGCCGCAATCAATGGAAATTAAAATTGTGGCACCGAATTGGTTTCCCTTATCTATGCCAAGTGTAGAAATTCCGTATCCTTCTTTAATCCGGTCCGGAATATGAACAATGACTTCATTCCCGAGCGTGCTGAAATAAAGGTAAAGCATAGAGACGCTTGTTGTACCATCAACGTCATAATCACCGAATATCAGGATCTTTTCTTTTGCTTCGATTGCTTTTATCAGTCTATCTACCGCTTCGGTCATGCCCATCATAAGGAATGGGTCGTGTAGATCAGATAATTGAGGGCGAAAGAATTTCTTCGCTTCCTCGTAGGTTGTGATGCCTCTATGAATAAGTATTTCAGCAATTTTTTCCGGGACATTTATTGATTTTGCAAGCGTCTCAATTGCGTGATCAGACGGCCGGTCCAAAATTGTCCAACGATGTTCTTTTATCATTTCATTTAATTTTTAAGTATTTAAATTTTAAAAACTGCATATCTGTAAGCCGAATTCTGTATCACGGTAACCGTGATTGCAATCATCTATCTGGGAATGCACTCGCATGCATTCTCAAGCGACCTACCCGTCCCGTTTTTCTCCAACATTGTTGGAAAAAAATAAGCGGACCACTTTTCGGGACATACATGGTCTTGCTCCGAGCAGGGTTTGTCAAGCACCGGTATTACTACCGGTCTGGTGAGCTCTTACCTCGCCATTTCACCCTTATCCCGTCCCGTTATAACGGGATGGGACGGTATTTTTTCTGTTACACTTTCCGTTATCCTGAACTTGCATTCAGGATACCCTCCGGTTAGGAGGTGCTCCGTCCTGTGGAGTTCGGACTTTCCTCCCCGCTCTTAATGAAAGAACGGGGCGATTGCACGATATGCAGTTTTTATATGTGAATTAAACTTTTATTTTTTTACGGGTATCTATACCCGCATTTGCCAAACAATCCGCTTCACGATTCAGTGCCCTGTCTATATGGCGAATATCGAAAGAAAATGGAGCGGTTGATAATTCCTTCTCTACTTTTGCTGATAAAGTACGAAGGGTTTTATCCTTTATACGATAAACTTTTTTTAGTTGCCGAACAAGTAACTCGCTATCCGAGTGCACTATTAATTGCGTACAGGGAAATTTTTTTGTTAATGCTATGCATGCAATTAATGCTTTGTATTCGGCGATATTGTTTGTTGCTTTTCCGATATAGCCCGCAAGTGAAGATATTGTTGTTCCATCTTCATTTTTTAATATTACGCCGATACCGCTTTCACCAGGGTTTCCTCGTGATGCGCCGTCGGTGTAGGCAAAAATTGTCATTAAACCTCCGGACTAGTACCTACAATATGGTTCGAAACGAGAATTCTTCCGCAATGTTCACATGAGTATAATTTTGAATTTTGTCTTATCTCAAGTATTTTTTGCGGTGGAACTCTGCTGAAACATCCTCCACAGGCGTCCCTTTTTATCGGTACCACCGCCAGACCCCCCTTTGCTTTTCGAATCCTTTCATATCGCTCTATATAATTTTTATCAAGTCTTACGAGTATCTTTTCTCTTTCATGTTTAAGTTTTAACTCTTCTTTTTCGTGTTCCTTATTTACGCTACGAAGTTCTTCCTTTCGCTCGCTCAGTTCATTTATTGCTTTTTGTAATTGTTCGTTTATTGCTTCTAAATCACGTTTTGTTGTTTCCATTTTTCCTTCATAGGATTCCATGTCTTTTTCGATTTGCAAAGATTTTTTCTCTGCCGCTTCAATTTCCCTCGTAAGTGCATCGTATTGCTTGTTTGATTTTACGTTTAATTGCTGATTTTTATACCTGTCAATTTTTTCAGCAAGCGATAAAATTTCAACATCTGCTTTATCCCTGTCAATTTTAAGTTGTTTTAATGTTGCGTTGAGTATTTTTACCTCCGACTTGTAATTTTCTACTTTAGTTTCTAGTTCTTCTACTATGGCAGGGAGGTCTCCTTTTAATTCGTTTACTTCTTTTAGTTGTGTGTCTATTTGCTGAAGTGTATAGAGGTAGCGAAGTTGGTTTTCCACTGTTGTATCCTTCATACTAAATTAAATATTTTATGAAATTATTGTTTGTGCCCGATCGAGCCACTTTAATTAAAACTTTATGTTGTTTAATTTTATCTCTTAAATATTTTACAATAACATTAATAATTGGATATTCTGTTTCATAATGCCCTCCGTCAATCAGGAGGAGTTTACCGTTAGCTTCTTCAAACCGATGAAATGATAAATCGCCAGTAATAAAAGCATCAGCATTTTGATTTATCGCTTGAGGTAATAATTCTCCACCGCTTCCGCCGCAGCAGGCAACTTTAAAAATTTTTCGAGGGTACTGGTGGTTTATTCGTAATAAAGGTATTTTAAGTGACCTCCGTATCTGTTCCAGAAATTTTTCTGCGTCAACTGGTTTTGAAAGTGTGCCAATCACACCGGCGCCGTATTTATCAGATTGACTTTCAAGTGAATATACGTCGTAGGCAACTTCTTCGTACGGATGTGCGGCACGCATTGCCTTTATTACATTTGCCAGATTCCAGGCAGGTACTGTCATTTCAAGGCGGATTTCATCTACCAACGATAATTGCCCGACAGCACCTGTAAATGGTTTTGCCGATCCCACAGGTTTGAAAGAACCGGTCCCTTTTGATGTGAAGGAACATGTTTCATAATTTCCTATTATTCCTGCTCCTGCTTCTGCCATGGCATTTCTGACTTTTTCTAAATAAGCAGGTGGGACATAAACTATAATTTTTCTATTTAGCGATTTATCTTTAAACAAAAAATCAACTGATTTCAATCCGATAATGTGAGCCAGATGAAAGCTGACTCCATCGCGAGTAAAATCAAGATTTGTATGGGCGGAATACAGAGCTATGTCGTTTTTAATTAATAAAGATATCAATTTTCCGACTCTTTCCGTTTCATCAATTTTTTTTAGTGGTTGAAAAATCAATGGATGATGGGTGATGATCAGTTCAGATTTAAGCCGGATTGCTTCTTTTACAACGCTCTCTGTTAATGATAATGCGACAAGAATGTTTCTTACTTTTGAATTTAATTTTCCTGTTTGAAGACCTACATTGTCCCGCTCCCATGCAATTTGTTTGGGCGCCCATTCCTCCATTATATTTTGTATGTCGCGTACAGTCATTTTACCATAAAAAAAAGTCCCGCTTTTCGGGGCGGGACATTTGTTAAACTCTGATATATTTTTTCATTCCTACTGGTAATTTTTCTTCTAACCCTCGCTTAAGGTTGATTATTTTTAATATCTTTTTTTGGGGGGAATTTTTTTGAGATAATACCTGATGCATACATCAACAATATAAAAAACTTATTTTAAAAATCAAAATTTACTTTCCAGCATTATAATCTCGTAGTTTAACAATTTGTTTTTCTAAAAGATTAATGTCCTGATTCAATCTTTCTAAAATCTGTTTCTGTCTTTCCGTCAGTTTTTGTCTCATTAGTATATCTGTACTTATTTTTATTGCCGCAAGCGGATTATTGAATTCATGGCACATTGTTACAATCAATTCCTGAATTGCCTCAACTCTTTTTCTTGAGATCATCTCATCTTTTTCGGCTTTTTCTACCTGCTTGGCTAATTCAACCCTTTCAATAATATTTATTATCGATCGTGGAAGCATCGTATTAGCGGCATCTTCTTTTAAAATATAATCTTCAACACCGTATTTCATGGCTTCGATCGCTATCCTGAAATCGCGGTTTGAAGTCAATAGAATAATCGGAATCCTTATTTTTTCATTGTAAATATCTTTTATTATCTCAATTCCCGTCGTTCCAGGCAGGAAATAATCCATCAGTATTAAGTCGATAACCTTATCTGATTTTAATAACGGAAGAACTTCCGCAGGATTACTTACCCATAACACTGAAAATACTTTATTTTGAAATGCGCGGAGTTGATGCTTTATAATATCAGCATATTTGGGATCATCGTCCACCAGCAGGATGTGGAATTCTCTTTTTTCCATATAGTTAACATTATACCAATTTTAAGCAAAATATGCAATATTTTATTTGAATTAATAAAATGACCTTATTTTATAATTTTTATCCATTTTTTTAATTATTAAGTAAAATCCCAAAATATTTATTGTTTTTATAAAAAATTGACAATGATTTCTATTTTCATTAAATTTAAACACTTTTGCTGGATAATTAAATTTTTATTTATGCTATCTACATTTAGAGAAAAATTTTTTGATATAGTTAACAGAATTCATGCAAGTGAAACTTTAATTCTAGCAATTGGAATTGGTTCATTGGTTGTCGGAATACTGGTTGATGTTTTTTTTATTCGTATCCTTTGTCTGATAGGTGTTTTTATTTCTGTTTTATTGTTGTTTTCTTCTATCAGAGCAAAATCGCTAAAACTTACTCCCTCGAAAGGGGGAGATAATTCACCCTTTCGTTCATATTCCGGAAGTGAAATGATGAAAAAACTTTTCTTTGACGATTTTCAAAGTCAGCCAAAAAGTCATCATCAAAAAATCGATATTTTTGAAGAAGTCGCAAAGCCAAGTGAGGAACTTAATTATAAGCCAATTACAAGAATTACCAGCAGGGAAATGTTAAGCGAAGAAAAGGAGGATCAAAATAAAAATAATTTTAGTATTTCTGATTTCTTTGATTTAGATTCGGGTATATATCAGGGGGAAACAGAGCCGAGAACGGAATTTGACTTCCTTCTCACAAAAGTTTTGGGTGTAATAAAGGAAGTACTCTTCGCTAATTCAGCCGCATTTTTCTGGGTTAACCGCGAGAAAAAACAGATGGTCCTCGAAGCAATAGCGAGTGATAATGTATCCTACCAGACAACAAGAAGGTTCCCGATCGGCGAAGATCTTGTCAGTAAAGTTGCGACCAGCGGAAAGCCAGAATTTGTTACCGAGGTAAATCCGAAATCTGAGCCTGACCTGATTAAATATTATGATACCCCTGCTTCCATAAAATCGTTTATTGGAGTTCCTGTTTTTTTTAAAAGGGGAACGACTGATGTTGCTATAGACCAGCCTGTGGCGGTAATCGCTGTTGACAGCAAAACTACAGATGAATTTGGTCAGGAAACACTTCTCCTTTTAGGTAAATTCACCAAATTGATTTCTGCATTCATAAAAAGTTATAACGATAAATATGAATTGCTCCTCGATGCGGAGTTATTAAATTCGATAAAAAGATTACAGGAACGGATAAGAAAAGATTTTTCAATTACAACAATCGTACAGGCGTTAGCCGAAGAGTCATCAAAAATTATTGCCTGGGATTTTCTTGCGGTCGTATTATTTGATGAAATTAAACATTCATGGATAGTGAAAAAAGTTACCAACCGCTCGAATGAAAAATACATAACAATCGATCAACCCATTGATTTCCCTGACAGTATTGCAGGTAAGGTTATAAAAAGCAATACTTATATATTGATTGATGATATGGCAAATGAAACTACCCCCAGGTATAATGAAAACGAAAATATTAATGTTTCAGGATCACTCGTTGCGGTTCCAATAAGTTCAATTAATAAATGTTACGGCGCGCTGATAATTGAGAACTGCGAAAAATATAGTTATACACGCAGAGATTTAGATATGTTGTACCGATTGGGGGAAAATTGCGCAGCTGCACTTGAAGTATTTTATTTACAGGAAATAATTAATGAATATGTTATTATTGATGATGTTACCGGAGCCTATTCCAAAAAGTTTTTCATGCAGCGGCTTGATGAAGAATTACAGAGGGCAGACGATAGCGGATCTGAGTTATCCATGCTTTTCATTACAATTGACAAAGGTGATGAATTAAGGGATCGTTTTGGATTGGATGGTTTTGAACGAATAAATGCCACGGTTGCAAGGGCTATCCGCGCGTGTGTGCGTAATTATGATTTGGTGGGATGTTTTGACAGAGACAGATTTGGAGTATTACTGATAAATACAGCAGCAAATGATGCTTATATTTGGGCAGAAAAAATTAGAAAGCATATAGCAGGTTTAATTATTAATCTTGAAGGAAAAAGTTTTTCGATAACAATCAGCATCGGTGTAGCGGGTGCGTTGGAAGGGATGAAGAAAGAAGAATTAATTGGAAATACAAGCGCTGTTCTGGGAACAGCATCACAGGCAGGAGGAAATGTGGTAAGGGTTTTTTAATAGATAACATTTAAAACGACAGGGAAAAAAACATATGGCAAAAACACAATCATTTGCGGATAAAGTTGCGAAAGCAGCAATGCAGCACGGAAAAAAATGTCAGGTCTGCGGGGCGATAAAACAACCGCTCCTATTTGTTGTTTCAGAACCCTCAAAGCACGGAAGCATACGTTTCAGTCATCGCCGTGTGCAGGTTTGTAAATGCAACGAAAAAGAAATTTACGGATAAAGTGACAGGGAAAACGAATTCATTTATTCACCATTTCAGGAGGTATTTCTCAAAGGTTCCAATTTTTTGTTAATATTTGTAAATTATAAAACGAGATTTTTAAATGAATCTTTACTATAGTATTTATCGTAAAAATAGAAAGTATTCATTATTCAAGTTTGGAATGGTGAACCATTAAATCAGGATTTTTGTTATCTGATTTAGGGATATTTTTTAAAGGAAATGCATGGCAAAAGCAACTAAACAATTTACAACACGGGAAAGCCAATCTCTCGATAAATACCTTCAGGAAATAGGTAAAGTAGAATTACTTGATCCTGAAGAGGAGATAGAATTAGCCCGTAGAATTAAAAAAGGTGATCAGAAATCACTGGAAAAACTGACCAAGGCCAATTTACGGTTTGTCGTAAGTGTGGCAAAACAATATCAAAATCAGGGGCTGTCATTAGGGGATCTTATTAACGAAGGAAATTTAGGCCTGATCAAAGCCGCAAAACGGTTCGACGAGACCCGAGGTTTCAAATTCATATCATATGCAGTGTGGTGGATTCGTCAATCAATACTTCAAGCCCTCGCTGAACAATCAAGGATAGTCCGGTTACCCCTTAACAGAGTCGGGGCATTAAATAAAATAGGGAAAGCATTCAGCACTCTGGAGCAGGAATTTGAAAGAGAGCCGAGTGCCAGTGAACTTGCAGAAGAACTCGATATGTCACTATTTGAGGTGGCGGATACCCTCAAGATATCGGGAAGGCATCTTTCCATGGACGCCCCATTTATCCAGGGAGAAGATAACCGTCTTCTGGATGTTATACAGGATGAACGAACGCCAATGCCGGATTACTCGCTTATAAAAGAATCTCTCAGCAAAGAAGTGGAGCGGGCGTTAAGCACTCTGACTGAAAGGGAAGCAGAGGTAATTAGATTATACTTTGGCCTGGGAAGGGAGCATTCTCTCACGCTTGAAGAGATTGGTGAAAAATTTCAACTTACCCGCGAGCGTGTCCGACAAATAAAAGAAAAGGCAATAAGACGCCTCCGTCATGCGTCCAGGAGTAAGCAACTCCGCGCATACCTCGGTTAATTATGATTTGAACATATACCGGGACGAGCAAAAATCCATAAACGGAGTGAATAATTTTTTTTAATTAATAATATAAGAGGTAAAAGGATTATATTAATCGTAATATAAATGAACCAAACTGATTATTTTTCCCTCACTTCGGATTTAGATTAATATTTTTTATATTAATAAAAGAATATTTTACAAAGCAATATGGCTATTTTACCAATTTATATTGATGGTTCACCCCCCTTAAGAAAAAAAGCATCAGCGGTCAAAGAATTTAACCATGATGTCTTAAAATTAATAATGGATATGTTTGAAACCATGCGTAAGGCAAACGGAATCGGCCTCGCAGCAAATCAGGTGGGGGTGTTGAAACGTGTGATTGTTGTCGATGTCTCTGAAGTTGAGGGGTTGGAACATGTGAAACCGATCGCAATGATTAATCCTGAAGTTGTGGATGAAAAAGATAGCTGGATTATGGAGGAAGGATGCCTGAGTGTACCACAAGTACGCGATGAAGTAGAACGGGCAGAAAAAATAATCGTGAACTATAAAGACACAAATTTTGAAAATAAAACAGTGGAAGCAAGCGGCGTACTGGCTCGGGTTATATTACATGAAATAGACCATTTGAATGGGGTACTCTTTATCGATCATCTGTCGGTGGAAAAGCGTAAAAAGCACGAAGAGACACTGAAAAAAATAAGAAAGGGAGAAATTGAAGTTGATTACCCCATAATTACTTCTGTGGATGTCGCAGTTTAAAGGGTGACCGCCGATGCGAATTGTTTTCATGGGATCCCCTGATTTTGCACTACCAAGTTTACAGATATTACTTCAAAATAATTACGACATTGTTGCTGTCGTTACCGTCCCGGATAAACCTGCAGGAAGAGGATTGAAAGTAACTTCTTCGAGTGTTAAGAAATTTGCTCTTCAGCATAAATTGAAATTATTCCAGCCGAAATTATTAAGTGATCTTAATTTCGTTTCTGAACTGGAGAAATTAAATGCGGATTTATTTGTAGTGGTAGCATTCAGGATTCTTCCTCCGCAGATTTTTAACATGCCACAATATGGATCTTTTAATTTACATGCATCACTGCTTCCCAGATACCGCGGACCCGCACCAATTAACTGGGCGATCATTCGAGGTGAAAAAGAAACAGGCGTGACAACATTTTTTCTAAGGGAAAATGTGGACACAGGTAATATCATACTCCAGAGTCGGATACCAATCGACCCCGATGACACGGCAGGCGAAATGCATGATAAACTATCTGTGCTGGGCGCACAGGTTGTACTGGATACAGTTAAATTAATTGAAAGTGGCGATGTAAAATCGTACCCGCAGGATGATAATTTAAGTTCCTCTGCACCAAAAATTCGCAAAGAAGATTGCCGTATAAATTGGTCATTGCCGGTTACCGATGTTCATAATTTTATACGTGGTTTGTCTCCAAAACCCACGGCGTATACCAGACATGGAAAAGTTCATATTAAAATTTACAGAACTAAAATATTTTCAGAATCTGACGTATCAGATCCGGGAATCATATTGAAGTCGGATCATTCTCTTATTGTGGGAACCGGGAAGGGTTCACTGGAAATACTTGAAATTCAACAGGAAGGCAAAAGGAGAATGAGAATAGATGAATTTCTGCGGGGTTATTCACTGAAAGAAGGTGATAAGTTTAACCCATGAAGATTCGTCCTCTTTTTAAAGAAGCATTTTTGATAATATTTTTATCTATCCTTCTCGGATTGGTTTATAATACAACTTCTCGAAAAGGTATCCCCCTCATTCGTGAGGAAATAAAAAAAATCACTACCTCAGACACTTTACTTTTTTCAAATCCTGAGAAGGATACAGTTTTACCGAATGTTCCGGTCATTGCACCTCTTCATGAACAGGCGCTTCGTAATGCTGATTCGATTGAAAGGAATTATAAAAGACCAGAGAAAAAGTCTATAAATATCGTAAATATCGAACAGGTAAAAAAAATCCTTAACGAAAAACGGGCACTGATAATTGATGCAAGGGACGTTGAATCGTACCGGCAGGGCCATATCAACGGAGCAATTAATGTTCCGGGTTTAAGTGTTGACCAGTACTTCGAAAAATTTGTGGAACTTCCCAGAGATACACTGATACTCCTTTATTGTAACAATCCAACATGTCATCTGAGTCGTTTGGTCGGAGATTTTCTTCAGACGCTGGGTTTCACTCGACTCTACCACTTTGATGGTGGGTTTGATGAATGGATGGATAAGAAAATGCCGTATGTCACTGAAGATTCAAATTAGGGAAATATGAGATCAATTATTTTAAATAAATATCTTGTACTCATTTCTCGCTTTATTGTGGGCATTGTTTTCATTATTGCCAGTATTGATAAAATTGCCGTTCCCGAATTGTTTGCAATAAATATCGAAGGATATGATCTACTTCCCATATCGCTGATTAATATTACTGCAATCATTGTACCCTGGATTGAACTTCTCTGTGGAATTTTCCTTATTTCGAGCTTTTACCTTCGTTCAAGTTCATTCATTGTTTCAATTTTCCTCGTTTCATTTATTTTGATGATTACATCGGCGATTTTGAGAGGACTTCATATTGATTGTGGCTGTTTCGGGATAGACAGTTCGGAGGTTTCATGGTATCGTGTAATAGAGGATATCATTTTACTTCTGATGAGCATTCATATATATTATTATTCCACAAAAATTGAAGATTTGCACCCCCTGAAAAGCGGTACATAGTTCGTTGCATTCTCCATAAAAAAGCCTTATATTTTACCAGCTTCTTTTAATTTAAGAACAGTTAGGAATTTTTCCGCCACTTAATGGAATTTTTATTATTATTAAATCGGAGTTTGCACGTAATGTGCGTGTGCGTCTGGTTGGGAGGTACATTCTATCAACGTTTCGTCTTATCTTCTAATAGAATAAAAAGTCAGGACCAGGGTAAAATATTCGCTACAATAAGTCATATTGCACTAATTTTAATTCTCATTACGGGTATATTTCTCATGGTTTCTGATTCGAGGTTTTCATTATTTTCGGTTGGCGACAGCTGGTCAATATTATTGCTTTTTAAGCAGATGATTTTTATTCTGATTATATTTTTATTTTATGGATATATCAAAATGCTCAAGTACCTCGGAACTCCATCGTCGAATGGCGGATATGATGAAAGGGCATTTATTTATAAGAAGCGTTTAGGTCAATATCAATTAACTATGATAATGCTGGGAATAACTGCATTAATTTTCGGAGTAGCGATGCATATTTATGGGTAAAGTTGTCACAATTGCCAATCAAAAAGGGGGTGTCGGTAAAACCACCACTGCTATAAACCTCGCTGCAGGTATAGCTGTCGCAGAGTTTAAAACACTTTTAATTGATACCGACCCGCAGGCAAATTCTACAAGTGGTTTGGGCATAGACCCTCGACAGAATGCGTTGAACATCTATGATGTATTGATAAACGGTGTTTCACCGAAAGAAGTTATTATCAAAACGGAAGTGCCGTTTCTATCCATACTTCCATCGCATATTAATCTGGTAGGTGCTGAAGTTGAGATGGTGGATCTTGAAGATCGCGAGATAATCTTGAAGAGGGTAGTAGATTCTATTAAGCAGGACTATGATTATTTAATTATAGATTGTCCCCCTTCGCTTGGATTACTGACTTTGAATGGTTTGGTTGCAGGTGATTCGGTTATTATCCCCGTTCAATGTGAATATTATGCGCTGGAAGGACTGGGGCAGCTTCTCAATACCATAAATATAATAAGGAAAAATATTAATCCTAATCTTGAGATCGAAGGTGTTCTTCTTACTATGTACGACAGTCGATTGCGGTTATCACATCAAATAGTAGAAGAAGTGAAAAAATATTTTGGGGATAAAGTATTTTCAACTATCATTTCACGGAATGTAAGGCTCAGTGAAGCGCCCAGTTACGGAAAACCGATACTTTTATATGAAGCAATATCATCAGGCGCAAAAAATTATATGGAATTAACAAAAGAATTTCTTAAACGTCAACAATCATCAGCTGTGAAAACAGCATCAAATACATAATAATATGACAAAATCAAAAGGTGGATTGGGTAAAGGCTTATCGGCATTGATAAGACCAACCGTGCCGGTAGAAAAATCTGACGATCAGAGTGTAAAATCAACTCCGTCGGATGCAATATCAATATCTCATATAGAGATTTCTAAAATTCGTCCAAATCCCTATCAACCACGTGCCGATTTTGACACCAAAGCACTCGATGAATTACGTGAATCTATTAGGGAGAAGGGGATTATTCAACCCGTTACTGTTCGAAAAGCAAAGGATGGTAAATATGAACTGATATCGGGTGAGCGCCGAATACGTGCTGCACAGGACCTTGGTCTGGATGCTGTGCCTGCATATATAATTGAAGTGAAGAATGATGAGGAAATGCTCGAATTAGCCCTCATCGAGAACCTTCAGCGCGAACACCTGAATCCTGTGGAAATAGCAATTTCATACCAGAGATTAATAAATGATGTAGGATTATCACCCGAAGAAATCGCAAAAAAAGTAAGTAAAGATCGTACTACCGTCGTCAATTTTTTAAGACTGCTTAAATTGCCAAAAAATATTCAGGATGCATTGCGGACAGGGGTTTTGACTATCGGGCACGCACGAGCTCTGGTTTCATTACCTACCGAGGAAATTCAACAGAAAATTTTTAAACGAATTATCAAAAGAGACCTCAACGTCAGACAGGTTGAAAAAATTGTTCGTGATTTAGGTAAGGGCAATGCGAAGAAAAATAAACCGACCAGGACAGTCAGAGCCGTGGAAGAAAGTATAGCAGAGAGGATCCAGCAAATATTAGCGACAAAAGTACGGATAAATGTTCAGAACGGAAAAGGGGAGATTATAATTGAATTTTATAGCGATGATGATCTTGGCCGACTTTTTGATTTAATTTCAACAATAGAAACAACTTAGGTTACTTATGAGTAAAAATATCATTTTCACGGAAAATTCACCGGCACCAATAGGACCATACAGTCAGGGAGTGCTGGTAAATGGTTCTTTCCTTTTCATTGCGGGTCAAATCCCAATAGATCCTAAAAGTGGGGAGGTAATAACCGGTGACATAAAAATGCAAACCCGACAGGTTTTAAAGAACTTGTCGGCGATCCTGGAGAAAGGTGGGTTAACTCTAAACGATGTTGTAAAGACAACTGTATTTTTAAAGAACATGAACGATTTTGCTGACATGAATAGCGTATATGCCGAATTTTTTAAAACCTTGCCTCCCGCCCGTTCGGCTGTCGAAGTGGCTCGCTTACCGCGGGATGTAAAAGTGGAAATCGAAGCAATCGCAGTTAAAAATTCTTAAATAGGTTCAGAAAACAAGTGCGACGCGGTAATATCTATTTCTTTTTATATATTGTGATATGTCCGCTCTTTATTTTTTATTCTTCCTCGCTTTTTGCCCAGACAGATACAGTTAGCTCAACTGACTCGGGATTAATCGTTTCGAATATCAAGTATATACCGCGTCCGCATAAATCACCAATGCTTGCACTTGGGTTGTCGGCAGTATTACCTGGAGCAGGACAATTTTATACTGAAAATTACTGGAAAATTCCAATTATCTGGGGTGTAGGAGGATACTGGATTTATGAGTGGACACAGATGAATTCAAAGTACAAGGATTTTCGTGCACTCTATTTAAATGACCCTCAGGAACAGTATCTAAAATTACGCGATTTCTATCGGGATGAAAGAGATAAGTTCGCCTGGTTCCTTGGAGCACTCTATGTGTTGAATCTGGTCGATGCTTTTGCAGGGGCACATCTCTACGATTTTGATGTCAGTCCAGATCTGACATATAACGGGAAACTGGTTCCCAGAGTAAGCGCCTCGATCAGATTTAATTTTTAATAAAAATTCTCAACTACGAATAAAGTGAGGTAACTCTTTTGGTATCTCCAATGATACCTCAACAAATCCGCAATATTTTCCTTCCCGATACCAGGGACACTGGTATATTAATTTCTTTATGCCATTCTTTTCAATTGTATAAATATTCTTATTCTGTGTTTCGATCATTTTGATAAGTTTTGACCTTGCAGGTTCAGGATGGCAATCGAGTAAATTTTTTCCAATTAATTTTTCACCCCCGTCATTAAGAAAGGTTTTTATCGATTGATCATTCATCTCTAAAATTATCCCCTCCTGATTACAGACTGTTATTGCTGCGGGGAATTCTTTTATCCATTCGTGCTGATTCATAAAAGTTATTTTCTGTTTTTATTTTAATTTGCGAACTATGGTACTTAACATTTTTAACCTAGTATCTTTAAGAGAGGATTTTATCGGGCTGGCGGGTAAAACAATATTTTCATTTTAAATGTTTGCGTAAAAATCGCTTGAGATGGTGAATATTGTTTCTGATTTCCGCGAGTCTGGCATAATCATGATTGGCAATAGCCTCATCGCGTTGTATTTTAAGTTGACGTATCTGAGATTTTATCGCGGTTTTATCTGCACCAATTACTTGATGATGGACTCGTGCTTCAATTCCAAGGGCTTTGCATAGTGCGGGGAGCAGTTTTTCTTTATGCATCGTGGAATGTCCCTTTACCGCTTCATGTTCGATGCCATCAGCTATTTGTCGTAATTGCGCGACCGTCATCTTGCTCAGTTGTTCATAAGTATAAGGCATTGTTGTAATCCTTCCGATAGGTTAATGACTCAACTTGTAATTTATAAATTACGATAAAAAGTAGCAAGTGCCTTTTTTAATCTAACTGAATTTTGTAAATATTCAATCTTAATAATTATGACTTAATGGTCTGTATTTTCAGGGTATTTCTTTTCACCTGCTTCTATACGAACGGGTAAATGATTCTCCTTTGGCGGTATTGGACAGGTCGCATAAGGGGTGTATGCGCAGGGCCAATTATATGCCTTATTGAAATCGAGAATTACTTTTCCCTCCTTATCCGGAAAAGCGGCCATGAGTTGCCTACCATTGCTGTATGTTTCTTTCCCTGTTGTTTCATCTGTGAACATTATGTATAATTCTTTCGATTCATTCTCTGATATCGCTTCTAACCGGCATGATTTTCCTTCAATTTTAAATTCTAATGCACCCTTACAAGTTTCAGGTGTTACAGTCCCTATAATCGATACAATATTTAAAATTTTCGGCTGAGGGTATGTTATGTATCTGGCTTCTATTTTATATTTACTATTGATGGGGAAGAATTCGAGTCCTTTATATTTTTTTAGCGGGGGATTTTCACGGTTTTTTAATCGAACGGCAAATTGTTCGCCACGTTTGATGACATGGAAACTAAGCGGACCGATTGTCAAAACTGTCGGTTTAGCCCGCCCTGATTCATCAGAAACCAGTTGCAGTTTGCTAACTATGGAATCCTGGTATCTGATGTCTGTTCCCTTGAAAGCTTTTAATGTTAATTTTTCACCATCAAGAATTATTGTTCCCGCTTTTTTCTGAGAGGTTCCAGGCGGGAAAATTATAGTGTTTGTGGAATCGGTGCCAAAATAATTTTCACCCTGCTCTAACCAGAAAAGGCCGGCTAATGAGAGCCAGCCATTTTCATTCCCGATTTGTGAAATTCTTTTTTCCTGCCACTGCTTGATTTCATTGATGTAAGATTCATCTTCTTTTAATTTATTTTTATTGCGGCATCCAAAGGATGAGCAAAATAAAATAAATATAAATAATGGAATTAATGAATTTCGCATATACAAGTTTAAGGTCAATCTATTTTTGTCCTGTAATTTTTAAAAATAATAATCCTCCCGATTTTTACTTTCACATTTAAAAATCCGTTACATCTTTAAAGTTATAAGGATTAATAATATTTAGTTTAAATCCGTATTATAACTCTCATTAATATTTTATTAGGACAATTATTTGCTGATGTTCAGCAATTCAACTTCAAAAATTAATGTTGAGTTCGGTGGAATTACATTTCCCGCACCCCGTTCGCCATATGCTAAATCCGGAGGAATATATAACGTCCATTTAGATCCGACAGGCATTAATTGAAGTCCTTCAGTCCAACCCTTTATCACTGCATTAAGTGCAAACCTTGCTGGCTGACCACGTTTTATAGAACTGTCGAATTCCGTTCCGTCGATTAAAGTCCCACGATAATGCACGGTGACAGTATCGGTTGCTTTTGGTTTTGGTCCCGTTCCCTTTGTGATAATGCGGTACTGCAATCCGTTTGGTAATGTTACAACACCTACCTTCTTGGCGTTTTCGGCCAAAAATGTTTCGCCATCCTTTTTATTTTTTTCTGCCATGTTCTTCATTTTCTCCTGTTGTTTTTCCATAATTTCCTGTTGAGAACCAGTCAATACCGCCTCTGCATCTTCCATTGTTAAAAGTGTCTGATTACTGTCAATAATATCTCTCAAACCTTTTTCAAGTATCTTAGAATCTACTTCATATCCCTGCATTTTGAGGTTTTGACCGATATTCATTCCAATACTATAACTTAAACTGTCTTTTTTTGTTTTTAATTCAATTTTATCCTGTGTATTGCTCTGACATGCTGATAATCCTACACAAAGGATAATGACGGGTATTATTTTCATTTGAAATCCTTTCTTTTTTGTTGATTTTATTGTGGCGGTATTTATGACGGATATATATTACCAATTTAAAATAGATTATCCAAATATTTGAAATCCCTCAATAACATCTTGATTTTAATCATAATACTAAGCATATTTTATATATGGATAAATTTAAACCACTAATTTTAATTTTATGTTTTTTCTTCGGTTGTTGTAGTTCAAAAAATCCGAAGTATATTGATAATTCTGATAAAATTTCCGCTGAAGATTCATTAAGAATAATTGGTTCAAAGAGGCCAAATGTTATTAAACAAAATGTATCGTCGGTAAGTGCGAGAATAGATTCTGTTATTTTGCATAATGATAATGATTTCAAGTTACTCCTGACTGTATTATCGGTGCAAGCGGAGGAGGATATAGACAGTTTTGCTGAACCCAGGCAGCAAATTATCGCCTCTCCAGCGTATTATGAAGAAGGTGATAATATTATTGATTGGCAGAAGGAGAGAAATTCAGAATTATTAAACTTGAAGAAATCAAAATCAGGCGATATTGTGAATGTAAAAATATCACTAGATCAAAAGGGTGGCTGGAAAATTATTGAGGTAATGAAATAGAAAGGTGAAAAAGCGATCATGTTAAGTATACGTAAAACTATCTTTAGTATAACTGTAATAATAGTATTTTTAATTGGATTTATTACTCAATTGCATATTCAAAAAGGGAGACCAGAAGAAAAAGTATCGAGCAGAAAAAAATCACAGACAATGCTTCGGGCTACGGGTGCCTTGGCTGCGATGAAATGGTATAATGATCAGCGCGCCTATCCTGAAGGCAGGATTCCAACCGATTGGAGAGAGAAAGCAATAAATCACATTGAAAAAAATAATATTTCTAAGGTTGCCGGATCAAATGCTATTACCTGGACTCCAGTCGGACCGACGAATATCGGTGGCAGAGTCCGTTCCATAGCAATAGATCCAAACAATCCTTCAATTATCTATGCAGGCTCGGTGAGCGGAGGAATCTGGAAAAGCACAAACGGGGGAAGTTCCTGGCTTCCCAAAACAGATTTTGCACAAAACCTTGTGATTGGTTGTATCGCGATAGATCCAACAAATACGAATATAATATATGCAGGAACAGGAGAGGGGTACTTTAATGTTGACGCTTTAAGGGGTGTAGGTGTTCTAAAATCTACAGACGCGGGTGAAAGCTGGACGGTTTTGAATAATTTCGTAAGTTCAGGTCCAAATTATTATTACTATTTTATCAATAAGATTCTAATCCACCCAACAAACCCGCAAACACTGTTTGCAGTAGTATCAAATAATTCAGAAGGGATATGGAAGTCCACCAATGGAGGATCAAACTGGAATAGAATAACATCTCCGGGTCAAACCACTAAATTCTGTACGGATCTCGTCATGGATCCTTTAAATCCTAATATTATGTACGCATCATTTGGTCTTTTTACAGCTGATGGGATATACAAAACCACAGATGGTGGTAGTTCATGGAATCTTTTAACGAACGGTTTTCCAGCACGATCAACTAAATTCCTGCGAATTAGTCTGGCAATTGCACGAAGCAATCCACAGGTACTATATGCGTGCCTGTCCGATTCTAATTATTATACACATAGCATCCAGAAATCCACAAATGGCGGAGCAAATTGGTTTCAGGTCGGTACACCCTATGATAATACAATTCTTGCAACACACCTTGGCGGACAGGGGTGGTACAATAATATTATCGCCGTTCATCCGGATAATCCTGATATCGTGTTCACAGGCGGGATAAATCTTTTTAAATCGGTTGATGGCGGATTAAACTGGACACGGATCAGTGATGGCTATGCAAATAAGGGAAATCCGTTATATGTTCACGTTGATCAGCATGTAATAGTATTTCATCCGAGCAATTCCTCAGTAATTTATATTGGAAATGACGGGGGATTATTTAAATCAGAAGATGTCGGAAGTACGTTCACTGAAATCAATACAAATTTCCAGACTGTTCAATTTTATAGCGGTGCAGTACATCCAACTCAGGAGATTTATTTTGGCGGGACACAGGATAACGGTACTTTGCGTACTACCGCACAACCGGGGTGGTCAATGGTTTTAGGAGGGGATGGGGGCGCGACATGGGTAGATCCTCAAAATACACAGACGGTTTACACCGAATATGTATATATGTGTCTGCAGAAATCAACAAACGGCGGCAATTCATGGACGCGGATAATGACGGGCATACCAACCGCTGGTTCAAGTCAGTATGATGGTACCAGCGACCGTTGTTCATTTATTGCACCATTTGAGATGTCCAAAAAAAATCCGCAGATCCTCGTTGCCGGCAGTTACCGTGTGTATAGAACAACGAATGGTGGGACCAGCTGGAGTGCAATAAGCAGTGACCTTACCGGTGATGGTACCGGTACAAGTGGCGCAGTCATTTCTGCACTGGCAATTGCGCCCAGTTCAACAAACACAATTTACGCAGGGACAAGCGGGAGTGGAACTTCAACTGCAAAAGTTCTGGTTACGACCAATGGTGGAACTGCATGGACAGACGTGACTAAAACACCTCTTCCAAATCGTTATGTCAGAGCGATTGCTGTTTCACATACAGATTCAGCGCGCGCTTATGTTGGTTTTTCAGGATATGGTACAGGTCATATCTACCTGACAACAAATCGTGGGAACACATGGACAAATATTAGCGGTGATTTACCTGATATTCCTGTAAATGCAATTCTTGTTGATTCAATATCGGTAAGTCATCTGCTTGTGGGTACCGACTTGGGTGTGTTTGAAACAACCAATGGCGGGACTAATTGGATTCACCGGAATAATGGTATGGCCAATGTTTCAATTGCTGATCTGGACATAAATCGATCGGCATATATTTATGCTGCGACACATGGAAGGGGTATGTTTAAATCGGATATCCCGCTCGGAGTGAAACAAAATGGGGATCAGCTGCCGAAAGATTTTGTTTTATATCAGAATTACCCGAATCCTTTCAATCCAGTAACCACCATCGAATTTTACCTTGCAAAAAGAGCACATGTCGAATTAACGGTATATGATATTATTGGACGGAAAGTAAGATTACTGGAGGATAACGAATTACCTGGTGGTTCTCATCAAAGAAATTTTTTAGCAGATGACCTTTCCTCGGGAATATATTTTTACCATCTTGTAGTAAAAGATGGTACGGGAGAGGTATATTCGGACATAAAAAAGATGATATTATTAAAATAGCCAGAACTTAGAAAATATTAATTTATTGATTCTTTTCTATCTTATCACAGCTTATCCAGGAAAAGGGGAGGGTGACGAAGATTTGGCGTTTATCGTATATGAGGAATGGCAAAAATAATATCAGTAGATAACCGTCAGATTGTGGATCAAGATTTATCGAATTTTCTTAGTATATGCTGATTTCAAAAGATTAATCTGAAATGTTTTTCAGGTATGGTTTTAGGAGTAGAACCAGTTCATCGACAGTTGTCCCGATTTTTTTTCCGCTCGTGAAAATTTTAACTTCCGCCTGGTTATAATAAGGTTCTCTCAATTTAATAAGGGTTTCAATAGTACGTTGTAATGCGTCTGTACCTGAGGAATTATTTTCTGCATTAATAAGAAGAGGCCTGTCTTTTTTCCATTTCAAGCGGTTATAAAGATATCCCAATTCTGATTTCAGATATACCAGGATGCCTGTTGATTTAATGATATTATTATTTCTTTCAAAGGTAATTGTTCCACCACCCAGGGATACGACAGTTTTTTTCCTTTTGCTTACTTCCTGTAATATTTTATGCTCCAGATCTCGAAAATATTGTTCTCCATGTTCTGCAAATATTTCTTTTATGGGTTTACCTGCCAGATTGACTATCTCATTGTCGATATCAACAAATGAAAATCCAAGCGTATTTGCGAGTATTGGTCCGATTGTACTTTTCCCGCTTCCCATAAATCCGGTTAGATAAATAAGATTATTATTTAATTTTTCAATCAAGGTAATAAACAATCCCCAGTGATATTAGCATTCCATCAATTGAAATTTTAGACTGAATATTTTCTTCTGTCAGTTTAATTATATTTTCATTAATAATTACTTGGTCTTCTTTAAATCGTTCAGTTGTCCAGAATTGAATTTCACGAAATTTTATTTCCGTGCGTAAACCTATCTTTGAACTGAGTAGATATTCCACCTCGGTTATTACCTGAATCCCCATGCCGATTTTTTCATTAACTTTTGCCGGTAGGACAGAGGCATATGAATAGTTTCGGGTTCCCCAGTATAGGCCGAATCCTGTTCCCATTTTGAACTTCCAGCCAGGTAAATTTATAGGAATTAGAAAATAACCATTTATCTCAATAGGGATGGTTCTGTATCCATCTTTTACAGGCACCTGTCCTGAGGGAGATATTTCATAATTGAAATTGCGTTTTGTTTCGAGGTATTCTATACTTAGACCCAATTCAAGGCCCAATTGTGGAAATTCTCGTCTTATGTCCATCCCAATACCAAATATATCGTAAATGGTAAGAAATTGATTTCGTTGAGATGGTGAACTTTCTTCAAGATTATAAAAAATTTTTGAGGATAGAGTGTAGGAACCGAATATGGAAATATTATAATGATTGTTCTGGGAAAATATTGTTGTCCCGCAAAACAAATACATTAAAGTAATATAAAAAAAATGCCGGCGCACTTATCTGGCCGAACTATATTTTTATTTTATTCCTAACGATAGAAAAGATCCCGATTGTCAACAATTTCCGCTTGCTTTTTGATTTGTTCCGTCCATTCAGAAAAAAATCGGTTTCTTCTTTCCGTTAAAATTTGAGATCTTAATGTGGGGGCTTCTGCTTTATATGCCGTTGTGTCGAATTCACTCTTATTGTATAATTTTACAAGGTACGCCCCCCGCTGGGATTCAATGACTCCTGAAATATCGCCGGGCTTCATTTTTGAAATACCGCCAAAAAGATTTAGATCTCTTCCGATGTTTGGTATATATCCGGAAAGCGTGACGGCATTAGCAACTTGTACTGAAACTTTTGGATTTTTTACCTTAATAATTTGGAGACTATCGCCTGGATTAATTTCATTTCTGATTTGTTGAGCAATGGCTTTAACCTTTTCAATCTTCTTTTCTCGTTTTAATCGGTTTTCAATTATATTTTTAACTTCCTCAAAAGGTCGGATTCCTGCTTCTTTTATTTCTGATACCATAAAAACGCCAAATCCGTTTGTAAGTGATATGGCTTCGCTTACTGCTCCAAGTTTATTTGAAAAGGCAAATTTGTTGACGGCATTATTTATGCCGATGTTGGAGATACTTGCTCCTTTTTGAAATGGTTGGGTCTCGATAATTTCATACTTACTTAGTTCTGCTTCCTTTTCAAATGAACCCTCTTTTGCCAGATATGCAAAATCCTGTGCTTTTTGTGCGACATCATTTCTCGTCTTAGCGCTTGGTCTTATTTGTATATGTATATCGTTGAACCGAACTTCCCTTTTATCCTTTGCAAGTACCTGAATGATATGGTAACCAAAAGATGAAAGTACAGGTCCTACGATTTGTCCTGGCTTTGCATTAAATGCTGCATCTTCAAAAGGTTTCACCATTACACCTTTTTTAACCCATCCGAGATCTCCGCCTTTTATGGCCGAGGCTGGATCTTCAGAGTATTTTTTTGCTAATTCTGAAAAATCGGTACCTTTCTTTGCTTCTGATAATACCTGTTCAGCCCGTATTTTTGCATTCTCAGCGTCATTCACTTTTTTCTTTATCAATATATGTTTCACATGGACTGCTTCTTCAGTTCCGTTTTTAAAGTCTACGATTTGAAAAAGATGATAACCATCAGCCAATAAAACGGGTCCGACGAGATCTCCTTTTTTACTACCTGTGAAGAGAGCATTTTCTTTATCTTGTGGTAGTTCTCCATGTTTAAAATAAGAGTCTGTTGAAGGGGTCTCTGAGAAAGTTTTAGCAAGTTCGTTGAAGTCGGATCCGCTCTCAATTCTTTTGCGAATATCCTGAAGTGTCATTAGAACTTCTTCGGAGTCGGCTTTGGATGGTTTTTCGTCAAACCGAACATATTTTAATTTTCGTGTTGCCTCAGTTTTATACTCATCTGAATGGTCATTGTAATAATCGCGCAAATCCTTTTCTGTTATGGATATGGCATCATCGGGGATAAGGATATTTGGATCGAAAAAAGCGGCCTCAAAATCATATTTTACATTTTGATCTGCAAATCGCTGTTTAATTTCTAATTCGTCGACCTGTACAACGGATGTGATGGCGCTCTGAAGTTTTTCTCTTAATCTTTGCATTCTTAAAGCCTCTTCAACGCGTGCCATTATTGCTTTATTTTTGGGATCCATGATTGTAGCATCATAAAGCTGTCTGTTAAAGGTCCCTGTTGAATCAATAAATTGTTGTTTGAGAAATTCAGGAGGATTGTCGCCACGGACCCAGTCAATAAGTTCCTGATCTGTAACTTTTATGTTTAATTCCTTTATTTTTTCATTATAAAGGATATTTTCGACAAGTTGATTCCAGACCTGTTCGCGAATCATTCTGATTTGACTTTCATCCGGGTCTGTACCTGTTTGGGCTTTCTGATTTTCTATGGCTCTTTGTACGTATTCAGAAAAATCTTTCGATAGAATTGGTTCACCATTCACTTTTCCAATTTCCTGGGCTTCTAATGATCTGGAAGCTTGTTTTCTGCCGGTGATGTCCATTCCCCAATCAAGAACTATGTATACTACAAATATACCCGCAAATATTGAGAAAAAGGTGGCTAAATTTTCACGTATTTTTGTCATTAATGGCATTTTTTATCGGATCCTTTGAGGAAAAATTGTAGAAAATTCGTTCAATGGTAATGAATATACGAGAAATTCGAATTATAAGCAAAGAATGGAAAAAAATAAAAGCCGCTACATTATTTAAACGTAGCGGCTATATTCCCATCCTCGGCCTAATCCACCGTATCGCATCCAAACCAGACAACTTGTCCATGAGGACGGGCTTCATAAGCAATAACCGACCCAGGTAAAAAAAAGTTCCTGTTTTGAGTTACCAGTAATGCTAATTTTAGAACCAGCGCCAGATCCAGTATTTTTCCAGCACTACTTTTCCCCAGTGGAAGGTGACATTTGGTTCGGTTAGTGTCAGTTTTGGACTTGATTCAGTATAAAAATTTCCGTGCAAATTGGCCGCCCTGCCTGTGCCTGTCTCAATAAAGAAAAATCCATAGCCGGAAAAATTTTTTTTCTCTCGACTTTCATAAATACTTTGAACAATATTATAAGCCACAACTTCTGCCTGGTTATTTGCAAAGACACCGGCCTTCGGAAGTTTTTTTCCATTGTCAAGTATAATTGAAGTTGCGTCCCCAATTGCATAAATGTTTTTATAAGATGTCTGAAGTGAATATTTGTCTACAATAAACCAACCCTTATCATCCATAAGCGATTTTCTATGCGGTAATCTAATGGGGCGGTGCTTTGGAATTGATATTAGAAGGTCGTATGATATTTCATGCGAATTTTCGGTGTGTATAATTTTTTTTTGTGGATCAATCGACTTAATTACCGTATTAGAATATAATTTTATTTTATTCTGATCCAGTAATTCTTGTATCTGACCGCTGATCTCTTTTCCTGCAAATTCAAGCGGAGATTGTTCGGGTGTAATAATATTAATATCAATGTTATACATTTCTCTTTTTTTGTAAAAGGAAGAAAGAAGAAATGCTGTGTCATATGGTGCTGGTAGATATTTATGATCGAGATCAGGGACTATTATATTAATTGATCCGCCTGGAAACCGGGGTATGATTTTGCTAAGTTCTATTGCTCCTTCAAATGTGTAAAAGGTGTGAGATACATTACGTAGTTCGGGCATAACATCGAAATCATTTTCGGTTCCCATAGAAATTACTAAATAATCGTAAGATAGAACTTCACGATCGGTTACAACTTTCTGCTCTTCGGGTAATATATCCATTACTTCACCCTGGTGAAATTCAATTCCATATTTTTCCAGCGGTGCGAATGGTTTTGTAATATCCGCAGGTGTTCTCCATCCTATCACCAACCAGAAATATGATGGTTGAAAAGTGTGAAATGCGTTTTTGTCGATGAGAATTATTTTATGCTGATCCCCAAGATGCTTCCTGAGGTCGCGGGCGGTTACCATTCCTCCAATTCCACCCCCTAATATTAATATATTTTTACTCTTGATTGGCATGTTTTAATCTACGAAAATATAACAATAAAATCGAGTGTATTTGTAATATGCCTTATTTTTTATGTATATTTGATTTTTACGATAGACTTTTGTATGATTCAACAATTCAAATAAATATAAATAAGGGATTATATATGAAGATAAAAGAAAAAATGGATGGCGATATTGCAATTTTAACGTTGAAAGGAGATCTCATCGGCGAACCCGATACAACAAATATACGGGATAAGATTCACAGTCTCGTGGGTGATGAAGTTAAAAAAGTTATCATTGATATGGGAGACGTTAATTTTGTAAACAGTTCCGGGCTCGGAACACTAATAGCCGCTCTCACCACAATGAAAAATGCTGGTGGTGATTTGCGCCTTGCCCAGGTAGGAAAGAGGACACAAAATTTACTTACAATCACACACCTGGTAAAGGTTTTCAATATATATGAAACCGTTGATCGAGCAATAGCAAGTTTCAAATCCAAAAAGAAATAACCTCGATTTTAATGGAGTTACTCTTATGAAGATAGTATCTCTTTCATTTGAGGACGGGAAAAACATTCCACCTAAGTATGCTTATAAAGGTGTTTCAGGGGGTAAAAATATTTCACCTCATTTATCCTGGAGTGATGTCCCGGCGGACGTAAAATCTTTTGCATTATCAATGGTTGATCCGCATCCTGTTGCACGGAATTGGGTGCACTGGCTTGTTATCAATATTCCGGCAAAGGAAACTGAACTTGTAGAAGGTGCTTCGGGGAAAAAAATGCCTCCCAATTCAATAGAACTTTATAATTCATATGGCGAATTAGGATATGGCGGACCTCAGCCACCCAGAGGATCCGGACCTCATCCTTATGTTATAACTATTTATGCTCTCAATGTGGAAAAATTGAATCTTAACATAAATACAAACCTGGATACATTCACAAGTATTCTGGAAAGTAAAATTATAACCACCGCGAAAATTACAGGCATATTCGAGCGTTAAAAGCATCCTTACAAAGATACTTTGTTGTAAAAATTTATTGTTATAGTCTGCTGCGGGAGCAAATCTAAAATTTTACCGTTTTTTATTTTGTACTTATAAAAAGGGAATTTTGAAACCAAGAATCTTATTTCTCTGTGTAGCAAATTCTTGCCGAAGTCAGATGGCAGAGGGTCTTGTTCGTCATTTTTTAGGCGACAAATTTATTGTGGAGTCTGCAGGTTATCTATCAACTTATGTTCACCCTGACGCAATTGAGGTAATGAAAGAGATAGGTATAGATATAAGCAAGCAAATATCAAAGTCCGTTTCTGAAATGCATGATAAAAATTTTGATTTAATTATAACACTGTGCGATGAAAATGATCCGCTCTGTCCGATCTGGTATGGAGAGGGAAAACAGGTAAACATCCCCTTTCCCGATCCAGTAATGAAAAAAGGTGACAGGAATATTGTTTTACAGGAATTTAGAAATGTAAGGGATTCTATGAAAAATAAGATTCTCGATTATCTTAAGAACAATTTTTTGAAATAAAGTAACATTTATTTACATCGTTATAAATGCAACCAGTATGCAATTTTTAAAAGAAATACGTCTTCAAAATCCGTCGGATCAACAACATCTTTGATATCACGATTAAAACTAAAATTTTCTAAATTACTTTCTGCTGTACCATTTCTCGTCCAGACCAGGTATAATGTCGATCCTGGAAGGAATTCCCACCTGAGCACGGCATTCAGTCTCAAAGATTTGAAATTAAAATCTGGATTCGAAAATTCGAAATTCCTTTCTCCTGTCCCGTCAGGATCAACTATGTATTTGTCTTCGTTACTGTCATATTCAATACTCGATCCATTTACACCATAAGTATTGAATTTATATGCTCTTGCTTTTGCTAATTCTTTAAATGTGTAATAATTTCCTACCGATATCAGCGGCTGCATATAAACCTGTAAACTGAGTTTTGGTGTAAATGTCCAGTTAAGCCTGATTCCTGCAGATAATTCTGTTCGATCAAAAACACTGAAAATGTATCTTACCCCGTATGTTGATTCCAACGTTGTATCAATTATTGAGTTTTTTGTCGGCATCCATTGTGCACTTGTATGGATTTTTTGGAATTCAGGCGACATCGAGATTGAAAAATTAGAATATGGTTTCCATTCTAAATGAAATTCAGTCCCAAACCCGTAAGATCCCGATTCGTTTCGAAAAGCGGAAATGCCGAATTCCATTCCGACAGGTTTTCTAAAATCTGTTTCCATTCCGACCTCTACATTATACGACGGAAGGACCTCAACTGCCGGTCCGCCCCGCGTTAAATTATTGTCAAATCTATGTGGTGTATAATGAATTTGTCCATTGATTTCCCAGTAATTCATAAATGTTAAATTGTACCAGAGCATATATCCCTGATCTATTTTGTATCCGTCAAAATCATGACTCCGGTAGGTTGCAATCCGAATATTTTTTGTACGAAATGTTCCGTCCGGTTCATACGATTTGTACCCAACAACAACATGTCCGTTTATGATATTCGTTTTGTACATGAAACCTGCATCGTTAACATCAAAATCCGGAGATATAAAACCAATGGCGGTATTGAAAATAAAGTTTCCTCTTTCCTTATTTACAGTGAACCGCCCTGCATACCCTGTCATTGATGTAGCCTGAGAATCAACTTCTACTGATTTAGCATCCGGGCGCTGAAAATAGTGCATGGGCGACCTTTGTAATCTTATTAATCTATCTTTAGTTCCAGTAACATGAGATCCTGCAATCCATCCTGTTAGTACATAATCGCGTTCTTTATTGAGTGGAAACCATCCATCCATTCCAATTGAATAAGCACTTTTATTAAAATATTTGCTTACGAATGGGTCGCTCGACTCCCGCATCATTGCTGTACCGATGAAACCTAAAGCCTGTCTGCCGTTGTTAAATTCACGTAAACTTCTGATAACGTTGTATGAAGCAAATGGTTCAACTACATCTTTGTATCTGACACCTGATGAGTCTATTATCGCAGATTCTCGTTGAGTAAATGCATGAATTGAACCTATCGACCACCCCTCGGTTATTTTACCTGTCAGTTTTCCTGCTGCGAGTATTGTGGTAGCGTCGGGGAAATCGATGTATCCCTCATGCTGGATACTACCTTCCGGATACCTTCCGATTCTCCGACTGTACAGAAATGTAGGTGATCCGAAATTGAAGCCATAATTGCTGCTGGCACCTCCCCAACCGAAGTTGAAGTAATCGCTTCCATCTACAAAAAACGGTCTTTTTTCTTCAAAATATGTTTCGAACTGGGTAAGATTAACGACTGCAGGATCAACTTCCACCTGGCCAAAGTCGGGATTCACCGCTGCATTAAGAGTAAGATTATTACCGATGCCGAATCGCATATCTACCCCGATGTTACCCCTGGAAGTGTTACCATCATTAAAAGGGTCACCAGCTAAGAATTGGTTTGTGGACTTAAGTCCGCCCATAAGATATGGCAGGAATTCTATTCGTGGTGGCGGTTTAATATTTGTAATGCCAATCAGATCGGCAAAATGGGAGACAAATCCGCTTTCGTTTTTCGGGACCATTATGAAGTAGTCTTCTTCTTTGTATCTTTCAATATTGCGGATGAAGTTAATTCCCCAAACATATTCCGAAAGTTCGGGAAACCTTAATTGAGAAAATGGTATTTTAAATTCTGCAGTCCACCCATTACTGTCTATTGTTGTTGCAGCATCCCAGACACCATCCCAGGAATCATCATCCCAGGAGTCATTGAAAAAGGTTCCATCTATAATTGAACCACCAGGTGTTATTGCGAAATAAAATCCTGTTCTCCTGTCATGGTATGAATCAATTACAAATCCAAACCAGTCCGAACTTAAATCCGCATCTCTTCTCCCAATTCTGCTTGTGATTGAATCTGGTTTTTCATCAATCATTCTTGCGGCTACGTAGATTGCCTCGTCATCGTATGTGACCCACACTAATGTTGGAAAGGTAGGTTTCGCGCCTTCAATCGGGTCACGCTGGGTAAAATCACTTACTGCTGGTCTTTGCCAGACCGATTCATCCAAAATTCCATTTATTTTTATAACATCCGTTGAACGAATAGCTTCTACTGTGGGTCTGTTTGTTTTAACCGAATCCTTATGTATCCCGTAAAGTAGCGGAGGGAAAAGGATCAACAAAATTGGGAGTAAAGTTTTCATGTTTTTGCTTGATTTAAATTATAGCATTTATTACGAAATTACGATGCTTTTGTTGCAAATTAATAAATATAAGTTAGAAGGTGCGAGATAGGCTGTTTGCATTTGCATTTTTATAAAAAAATATTCATATTTTCAGACCAACAATAAGTAATTCATACTTTTCTCAATAAATAGTCGTAAAATGCGATGTCAATAATTGTCAATGATTTGGCAAAATTCTACGGCGATTCGAAAGCCGTGGATGATATTTCTTTTGAAGTCCATTCAGGTGAAATTTTAGGGTTTCTCGGGCCAAATGGCGCGGGTAAAACCACCACAATGCGAATTATTACCTGTTATCTTTCTCCAAATCGTGGCTCTGTTAGCGTTGAGGGTTACGATGTTTTAAAAGAGTCCCTGGCAGTAAGAAAACTTGTGGGATATCTGCCCGAACAGAATCCGCTATACGGGGATATGAACGTTTTGGAGTATCTGGATTATATGGCAAAATTGCAGGGGGTGGTAAAGCCGTTAATTCCGAGAAGAATGAAGGATATGATTGAGGCATGCGGACTTGGAGAAATGAAGCACAAGGATATTAATCAGTTGTCGAAGGGATACAGACAACGGGTTGGTTTAGCCGCTGCAATGATTCATGATCCAAAGGTATTAATTCTAGATGAGCCCACGAGTGGACTTGACCCGAACCAGATTGTGGAGATACGGAGTTTGATAAAAGAACTCGGTAAACAAAAAACTGTGATTCTTTCCACACATATTTTATCCGAAGTCCAGGCGGCATGTAACCGCGTAATTATTATCAATAGAGGAAAGATAGTGGCTGATGGCCCTATTGATGATTTGCAGAGGAGTCTGCATGGTGGTGAAAAAATACTTCTTGAGGTAGAAATACCTACAGTGCAATCATTCGACATGGTTGCTCTTCAAATCAAGGCAATTCCTGCAGTTGAAACTGTATCATTAATTGAAGAAAGTAACAATATTAAAAAACTTAACATCGAGACTTCAAGTGCAGTTGATATAAGGAGAGACCTGTTTTCGTTGTGTTTGACGAAAGGTTGGACTTTACTTGAGATGCATAGGATACAGACCAGTCTCGAAGACATTTTCCGACAACTAACATCGGATTCAGCAAAATGAAATATAGCCATATTAAACACGTATTTGCAAAAGAGTTACGCTCTTTTTTTAATTCACCCGTCGCGTACATAGTAATAGTTGTTTACCTCGCGATACTTGGCTGGTTTTTTGTAAGTAATTTATTTATAAACAACATCTCAACTTTGCGTACCGTTTTTGAGATGACGCCTTTTCTACTACTTTTTTTCGCACCGGCCATGACAATGAGGTTAATATCAGAGGAGAAAAAAACCGGTACTTTAGAATTACTTATGACCAAACCCGTCAGTGAGGGTGAAATAATTATGGGGAAATATTTGGCATCATTAGCATTGTATTTCTTTACTCTCCTTCCCACGCTTTGTTATTACATTACAATTGTCATAATAGGAGAACTTGATACCGGGGCAGTAATTGGCGGTTATATTGGATTGCTGCTTGTCGGTGGAGTTTTTCTCGCAATCAGCGTTTTCGGCTCATCACTTACAGAAAACCAGGTTGTTGCATTTATCGTGAGCCTTTTTATAGTATTTGCACTTTTTATGCTTGATAAAATTTTATTTTATCTACCAACGTCCATCGCCAGTATTTTGGAGTATATCAGTATTGATTATCATTTTTCAAATATTGCAAGAGGGGTCATCGATACAAGAGATATAATTTATTATTTCTCTATGATTGGTTTTTCTTTACTTCTCGCAACGAATGTATTACAGCGTCGAAGATGGGCATAAAGGAGTAAATTTTATTATGAATAAACAACCAATTTTCATCAAGACAATATTCATACTGAGTATACTTGTTTTAATTAATATACTTGGATTAAGATTTTTTCACAGATTTGACTTAACTGAAAACCGACTTTTTACATTATCGGATGCAAGTAAGAATTTAGTCAGATCTCTTGATGATAAATTTACCGTCAAGGCTTATTTTACCGCGGATTTACCGCCTGAGTATGCAAATAACCGCCGTGAACTTAAAGATCTTCTGGATGAGTACCATGCTTATGGCGGGGAAAATTTTCAATATGAATTCATAGACCCGGGTAAAAAAGAAGAACTTGAGCAAGAAGCCCAGAAATATGGAATTCCTCCTGTGCAGGTGCAGGTTTTAAAAGAAGATAAACTTCAAATTGAAAAAGCATACATGGGGATGGTTTTCCTCTTTGGTGATAAACAAGAACGGGTTCCTGTGATACAATCTACCTCGAATCTTGAATATGAAATCAGTTCCGCTTTAAAGAAAATGACATCGAGCGAGTTGAAAAAAATCGGACTCCTGACCGGTCATGGTGAACCGACACTCGAACAATTAAATCGGATACAGGAAATTCTTTCTAAACAATATCAGGTTACAACTGTTGATTTATCAGGAGGGAATCCGGTCCCTTCTGACATTGCAGTTCTGCTTATAGTTGCACCTGCTCAGCCGATAAAAAATTGGGAGAAGTTTCTTATCGATCAGTATCTGATGAAAGGAGGAAAAATCGCTTTTCTTATTAACAAGGTCAATGCAAATTTACAAAATCAGTTTGGTCAACCTTTGAATGTAGGAATTGATGATTTACTTGAGGCGTATGGAGTGAGAATAAATACAGACCTGGTTCGGGATGTGAGTTGCGCATACGTGATGGTTGATCAGCAAGCAGGTTTTATGGTTCTCCGAAATCAGATACCTTTTTATTACCTGCCGCGCGCTTCAGAATTTTTAAAGAGCAGCCCTATTGTAAAAGATCTTAGTTCTGTGGTTTTTTATTTTATCAGTTCTATTGATACAAGTCTGGCACGGCCCAAGGGTTTAACGGCTTCTGTGCTGGTAAAATCTTCAGGACGTAGTGGTCGACAGGAAAATGTATTTTTAATAAGTCCGACAATGCAGGTGACAAAAGAGATGTTCTCGGAACAAGGCATACCGCTGGTTGTTACGGTTGAAGGGGCTTTCCCGAGTGCATTTGGTAATAAACCGATCGGTATAGATACGTCGTTTAAAGGTAGTCTCGATTCTACTAATCGTCTGGTAACAGGGAAAGTATCAAAAATAGTCGTTGTGGGAGATGGTGATTTT
>Ga0101944_10001525_pt1 | contig 47187 bp, 42 predicted proteins | sample DewCreD2012metaG_FD_75245 | JGI IMG/M metagenome (GOLD analysis project Ga0101944, IMG submission 75245) | Hot spring sediment bacterial and archeal communities from British Columbia, Canada, to study Microbial Dark Matter (Phase II) - Dewar... ... | reverse complement strand
CTGCCCGGCACGGCCCGGCAACTATCGGATGGACAATTGCCGCGCAGGCGGAAAATTGTTCACGCCATGAGCCACGACGTTCCCCCCGGCGGCCAGGCCCGCTTCAGATGGCGGGAACTGGACCGGGCGGAGCCGTTGAAGCGGCCGGCCATCGAGCGGGTGGCCGATTTCCACGAAATCTATTCGTTGCTCGACGAGGCTACCGTGCGCGAACAGGCCGCGCGGTGCGTCCAATGCGCCTCGCCCGCCTGCGTCACCGGCTGCCCCCTCGGCAACCGCATCCCGGAATGGATCGGCCTGGCCGCCGAAGGCCGTTTCCTCGAGGCCGCCGAGGCCTCCCGCGCCACCAGCAGCCTGCCGGAAATCTGCCCGCGCGTCTGCCCGCAGGAACGGCTCTGCGAGTCCGCCTGCGTGCTGGGGCCGGCGGAATCCATCTGCATCGGCGCCATCGAAAAGTTCCTCGCGGAATACGCCCTCGCGCGCGGCGCGGGCCGCGTGGCCGTGGCCCCGCCGAATGGCCGGCGCGTGGCGGTCGTGGGCGCGGGACCGGGCGGGCTGGCCTGTGCCGACCTGCTTTCCCAATACGGTTACGCGGTGACGGTCTTCGAGTCCCAGATGCTGCCTGGCGGCCTGCTGATGTTTGGCATTCCCGCGTTCAAGCTCGACAAGGCGGTCATCGAACGGCGCGCCCGCATCCTCGCACAACAGGGCGTCACCTTCCGCACCGGGGCGCGCGTGGGGCGCGACATTTCCCTCACGCAACTCCGCGCGGACTTCAACGCCGTGTATCTCGGCATCGGTGCGCTCCAGCCCAAGCCGCTCGACTGCCCGGGCGCGGACCTCAAGAACGTCCTGCAAGGGCTGCCCTTTCTCGCGCAGAAGAACGCCCCGATCGCGCTCGACCTGCCCCCGGTGGACGTCACCGGCAAACGCGTCGTGGTGCTGGGCGGCGGCGATTCGGCGATGGACTGCCTGCGCACCGCGTTGCGTGGCGGCGCGGCGGACACGGTTTGTGTCTATCGGCGCGACCTCGCGAACATGCCCGGTTCGCGGAAGGAATATGCCAACGCGCTCGAGGAGGGCGCGCGGTTCCTGTTCCTCACCAATCCCGTCGCGCTCGAGGGCAACGCCGTCGGCGAAGTCACCGCCGTCCGCTGCGTGCGCATGGAACTGGGCGAGCCGGATGCCTCGGGCCGCCGCAAACCGCGCGCGGTCAAAGGCTCGGAATTCACCATCCCCGCCGACCTGGTGCTCATCGCATATGGCTTCGACCCGGTGCCGTTTCCACCGAACAGCGACCTCGCACAAATCGCCGTCAACGAGTGGGGTGCCATCCGGGTGGACGAACGGCAGATGACGAATCTGCCCGGGGTGTTTGCCGGCGGCGACGTGGTGCGCGGCCCAAGCCTGGTGGTCCACGCCGTGCGGGACGGGCGCCGCGCCGCCGAACAGATTCACCGGTTCCTGAGCGCGGCCGGTTGATCAGTTCGACAGCAGGGTTTGCACCTGGCGGCGCAACGCGGGCAGCACTTCGGACGCGAACCACGGATGTTGCCGGAACCACCGCAGATTGCGCGGGCTGGGGTGCGGCAACGGCACCAGGTCCGGTCCGAACTCCCGCCCGGCCCGCACCGTCTCCGCAAGCGTCCGCTTCCGGCGCGGGCCCAGATAAAAAGCCTGGGCATGCGCGCCGATCAGCAACGTCAACCGGACCTCGGGCAGCCATGCCCGCAACCGCGGATGCCAGAGCGGCGCGCATTCCGGGCGCGGCGGCAAATCCCCGCCCGGCCCTTTGCCGGGATAGCACAAGCCCGTTGGAATGATGGCGATGCGGGATTCGTCGTAGAATTGCTCGCGCGTCAGCCCGAGCCACTGGCGCAGGCGGTCGCCGGAAGGGTCATTCCACGGAATGCCCGTTTCATGCACTTTGCGGCCGGGCGCCTGGCCGACGATAAGCAGCCGCGCGGTGACACCGGCCCGCAACACGGGCCGGGGCGGAAACGGCAGGTGCGCCGCGCATACCGTGCAGGCGCGGATTTCCGCGAGCAGTCGTTCGAGTGCGGCGGCGTGCATGGGTCCGAATTCCACCCGGGCCGGTGGCGGCCGCGCAAGAATGTAGCCGGCAACCGGCGCCGGCTCAAACCTCCGGCCGCCCGGCGCGCGCGGGCGCGATCCGGCGACGTCGCCCTCCCGGAACGCCGCCGGGGTGCGGGTGCCGTTTGCTTTCCGGCGGCGCCTCGCGTAAAAGGGCCGGGTCATGAAGAAAGTTGAAAGGCCGCCCGGCGATCCCGAGTTGAAACGCCGCATCGAGGAACTCATCGCCCACCAGGGCGGCGGCCACAATGAGGACGCCGTGGCCGACATCATCGAGAACGCGCTCAAGCTGCTGCGGGACGTGAAGGACAGCGGCGACGTGCGCGTCATCCAGACCGCCGTCCGGGAGCTCCGTTACGCCTTCAAGCTGTTCGCGCCCTACGCGGACAAGCGCAAGGTGACGATGTTCGGCTCCGCGCGCACCGCCGCCGACCGCCGGGAATACCAGCAGGCGGTGGATTTTGGGCGCAAGATTGTGCAGGCCGGGTTCATGGTCATCACCGGTGCCGGCCCCGGCATCATGCAGGCCGGGCACGAGGGCGCGGGGCCGGAGAACAGCTTCGGCGCCAACATCCGCCTGCCCTGGGAACAGGGCGCGAACCCCGTCATCGCCCAGGACAAAAAGCTCATCACCTTCAAGTATTTCTTCACCCGCAAGCTCACCTTCATCCGCCATTCGGACGCCATTGTGCTGTTCCCCGGCGGCTTCGGCACCATGGACGAGGGTTACGAGGCCATCACCCTGATGCAGACGGGCAAGAGCCAGCTCATGCCGTTGGTGCTCGTGGACCGGCCGGGCGGCACCTATTGGAAGACGTGGGACAAGCAAATCCGCGAGCACCTGCTGCGGGATGAATTGATTTCCCCGGATGACCTGAACCTTTACCAGATCACCGACAACACCGACGAGGCGGTGAAGATCATCACCCGCTTTTACCGCAATTTCCACTCGACGCGGTTCGTGAAGGACCAGTTGGTCATCCGCCTCAAGCACACCCCGTCGGCCACGGCCATCGAGGCGCTGAACGAGGATTTTGCCGACATCCTTGCCGAGGGCGGCGAACCGTTCCGCGTCATCCCCCCAACCGAGGAGGAAGTGGCCGACCACGACCGGCTCGAACTGCCGCGCGTCGCCTTCAGCTTCAACCGCCGCGACTACGGCCGGTTGCGGCAGGTGATTGACGTGTTGAACCGGTTGTGAGGTTGTCCGCCGCCCCGGCCCGGGCGGCGGGCGGGGACGGGGGGGGCGACACCGGGAACAACCCCGGACAGCAGCCGTGTGTCTGGCGGAAGGCGAGGCTGAAATGGCTGAAGCTCGAGTAGCCCACCGCCAAGGCGGCTTCGGTCACGTTGTATTTGCCGGACCGCAGCAGTTCCGCGGCGCGCTCCATGCGCAGGCGCTGGAGAAATTGCGGGATCGTCATGCCGGTTTCCCGGGAAAAAGTGCGGCTCAAATAAAACCCGCTGCAACCCGCCTCCCGGCCCAGTTGCTCCAGCGTCGGCGGATTCGCCAGGTCGCGGCGCAGGATGGCGATGACCCGCTCGACGCGCTCCCGGGCCAGACGATGCTGGCGGGTGCAGAAAAGTTCCCCCGCCGCGGGCTGGAACAGCAACTGCGCCATCAGTTCCGCCGCTTTGCCCTGAAACCAGAGGCCCTGCGCGGCGGCGACCACGGGTGGGTTGCGGAGGCTTTGCACGAGTTGCTGCTGCGCGGCCGTCAACGGGGCGGGTGGAGCCACCCCGGACACCTCTCGCCGCCCGGAGGCCACCGCCCGCGCCAGCGGATACAGCGCGGCTTCCTGGCCGGCCAGATGGCGGGCCACAAATTCCGGCGCGAGTTCGACGGAGATGAACTGATGCCGCTCCCCGGCGGACCGTTCGGCGACCAGGGGGGGGGCGCCCTGACAATAGAAACCGGCGGTCATCGGCGCGAAGCGGACTTCCGCGTCCTCGCCCCGGACCCATCCGTGGCCGGTGAGGTTCAGACAAATTTCCAGGCTGGCGGGATGAAAGCTCCGGGCCCAGTCCACCGGTGCTTCCGCCGTGAAATCATGCCACTCGAAACTGACGCCCAGTTGCCGGAAGCTGCCGTAAAGCTGCCGCCAGCCCGCCCCGATGGCGTGCCAGGCCGCTGCTTCCCCGGGCGGAAGCCCGGCGGCCGCGCTCCGGGACGGCTCGCGTTCAGAAATTTTCACGCGGCGGGAAAATCGGCGAGCCGGGCACGCAGTTCAACCGCGAAAAACGCCATTCCCCGCGGCCCTGCCCGGTCAGCGCGGCAACTGGAAATCCCGCTGCGCCGTCTGCTTCTCCGTGCGGATGACGATGCGGTAACTTTCGCCGGCCAGCAACGGGTCCGCCACCGCCCCCTTCACTTTGGGCCGCATCCCGCGGATATTGAGGCCATAATCGAACGATTTGACCGGCACCGAATTCGAATCGCTCACCAGCTCCCAGATGGCGTGCGGATATTTGTTCGTCAGCACTTCGCCGAGCGGAAAGACCTGGACGGACTTGAGGGCGGCCTTCTGGTCCAGCGCGAAGGTGAGCAGAAAACCGCGCTTGCCAATCGGGTTGTCCCGGCGATTGGCTGCCGCCTGCCGAGGCTCCGGCGCGGGGCGGACGCTGTAGGCGATTTGAATAGGCTCCTCGCGAAACGAGTCCCTCAATACATACACGGCCAGGCCGGCCAGGCCGAGCAGCACGCAGACGAGAACGCCGGTTTGTTTGTTCATGGCCTCAAAAACGGACGCCGCCAGCCGCACCATCATTCAAACAACCTTGAACCCGGCACCCCCCATGCAGCCGTCCCCCTGGCGCCGCCGCGCCTTCACGCTCATCGAACTGCTCGTCGTCATCGCCATCATCGCCATCCTCGCCGCGATGCTCCTGCCCGCGCTGGGCCGCGCCAAGGAATCCGGCCGCCGCATCAGTTGCCTCAACAACCTCCGCCAGCTCGGCCTTTCCGCCCGGATGTATGTGGACGACAACGATGGTTTTTTTCCGCACCGGAACAGCCGCACCCGCTGGCCCTCCCAATTCCAGGAATACTACCGCAACCACCGCGTCCTCCTCTGCCTCACGGATGGCCAGACCCCGGCCTCCCACGGCAACGACACCAATTTCGTGGCCGACACGCTGCCGCGCAGCTACATCATCAACGGCTTCAATGACTGGTTCGAGGCCAACCTCACTCCTCCGGAATGGGCCGATTTCAAGGCCGCCAGATACCCGCGCGGCCTCAAGGAAAACGCCCTCCTTCACCCGACCGACACCGTCCTGCTGGGCGAGAAGGAAACCGGCTCCGGCCACTTCTACATGGACTTCTTCGAGGGCCGCGGCAACGACGTCGAGGAACTGGAACAAAGCCGCCACATGAGCAAGGGCGGCGGCACCCGCAGCGGCGGCTCGAACCACGCCATGGGCGACGGCAGCGCCCGCTACATCAAATTCGGCAAAGCCGTCGGCCCGCTCAACCTATGGGCCGTCACCGACCACGCCCGCCGCAATTACGCGATGTTTTATTGACGCATGGCGCCGTTGGACGAGGCAGGCCCGGGCCTCAACCCGCCGCATCGTCCGACCGCCCGGGGTGTCCGCCATGCCCGGTTTGCCTCGAGGTTGCACCCCTTGATTTGCGGCGCGCTCCCAACTGGATTCGCGCCGAACCGTGCCGGCGGGATTGCCCCCTCCCGGTCCGCGCCATCCGCGCGGGTCAGCCGTCAAAAAGCAAAAAAACGGCGGCCCGTTGCCGGACCGCCGTTTCGTGATTTGAGATTCCGCTTACAGGCCCTTGGCGAGCATGAACTTCACGAGTTCGCCCACCCGGCAACTGTAACCCCACTCGTTGTCATACCAGCTCACGAGCTTGAAGAAGCGTTTGTTCAGTTCGATGCCGGAGCCGGCATCGAAAATGGACGAACTGGTGGAGTGGATGAAATCCGTGCTGACCACTTCGTCTTCGGTCCATTCGAGGATGCCCTTGAGGTAGGTCTCGCTGGCCTTCTTCATCGCGGCGCTGATCTCGGCGTAGCTGGTGTCCTTCGTCGTCCTGACGGTCAGGTCCACGCAGGAAACCGTCGGCGTCGGCACGCGGAACGCCATGCCCGTGAGCTTGCCCTTCACCTCGGGGCAGACGAGGCCCACGGCCTTGGCCGCGCCGGTGGTCGAGGGGATGATGTTGATGGCGGCAGTGCGGCCCCCCTTCCAGTCTTTCTTGCTCGGGCCGTCCACGGTCTTCTGCGTGGCGGTGTAGGCGTGGATGGTGGTCATCAGTCCTTCCTCGATGCCGAAGCCTTCTTTGAGCAGGACATGCACGAGCGGCGCGAGGCAGTTCGTGGTGCAGGAGGCGTTGGAAACGATGTGGTGTTTGGCGGGGTCATACTTCTCATGGTTGACGCCCATGACGACGGTGATGTCCTCGTTCTTGCCGGGGGCGGAGATGATGACCTTCCTGGCGCCGGCGGTGATGTGGCCGTAGCAGCCCTTCGGGTTGTCCTTGGCGGCGTCGGTGAAGAGGCCGGTGGATTCGATGACGATTTCGACGCCGAGCGCCTTCCAGGGCAGTTCGGCCGGAGTCTTGGCGCTGACCACCTTGATGTCCTTGCCGTTCACGACCAGCACGTCGTCCTCGGTCTTGTCGGGCGCGGACTTCTTCGAGCTGACGCTGCCGTTGAAGCGCCCCTGGGTGGAGTCGTATTTGAGCAGGTAGGCAAGGTTGTCGGCGGGCACGATGTCCCCGACGGCGACGACTTCAATGTCCTTGCCGACGAGACCCTGTTCGACCATGGCGCGGAAGACGAGGCGTCCGATGCGGCCGAACCCGTTGATGGCTACTTTGACTGGCATAGTTTCAGTGTTCGATTGCGGTTTTGGTTCAAGACCGGCCCCGGCGGGTTTGCGCCGCGTCCGGTCAGCCGGGGAAGATAGGCAAGGCGGGAGCAAATGCCGAACAATTTTTGAGCTTTTCTTCTCCGATTTTGGCGAATCGAACGAGCCGCCGCCGGGAACGATTCCGCGCAACCCACACACCGGCAATCAACTGGGCGAACGCACCGGCGCAGTGACTATTCCCCCGGCTGAACCGCCACCATTTCGGCGAGCTGCCGCGTCAACGCCACGAACTGCGCCAGCGTCACCGCCTCGGCGCGAATCTGCGGCGACAGCCCAAGGGCGGTCATGGCGCGGGTCAACGCCTCCTCTGGCCAGTCGTCACGGAGCAGTTTGACCATCATTTTGCGGCGCTGGCTGAAAGCGCGCTTCACCACGCGGACGAAAATCGCGGTTAGTGCGGACGGCAACAACGGCTCCGCCCGGCGCACCAAAGTGAGGCAGGCGGAATCCACATTGGGTTGCGGGAAGAAGCAGCCCGCCGAAATGCGGAACATCCCGCGCGGTTCGTAATTCAGTCCCACCAGCAGCGTGAGCAGTCCATAATCCTCCTCGCCCGCCCGGGCGCGCAGCCGCCGGGCGACTTCGAGTTGCAGGGTGACGACCATCCGCTCCGGGCCATGCTCGGTCAGCGCGAGTTCGACAAGAAGGGGCGAGGCCACCGAGTAAGGCAGATTCGCCACGAGCTTCCAGCCCCGCCAGTCGCGCGGAGTGGTTTCGAGCCATTTCAAGGCGTCCGCGTGAACGAGCTGAAGCGCCGGAGTTTGTCCGGCAGGCCAGCGCTGGCGCAACAGTTCCACCAGCCGCCGGTCCATCTCAATGGCCAGCACGTTGCCCGCCTGCGCGAGCAGCGCCTCCGTCAACGGCCCCAGACCCGGGCCGATCTCCAGCACCTGGTCGGTCGGCGTGAGTTCACCCGCCGCCGCGATCCTGGCAATGACCTTTTCATCATGCAGAAAATTTTGCCCGAGGGATTTCGTGAGTTGAATCCCGTGCGCGGACACAAGCTGGCGCATTCCGTGAAGTTTCATGACGGCGGGAAGGCAGAAACTGCGAAGGAACGCGAACGAACACGAATGGCGCCGCAGCGGGCACCCGTCAGGCTTTGGAGTGCGCGGACTGGTCCGCGCTTTTCAAGCAACGTCTGCCTGTCCAGGTCGTTGGAGAAATCCCCGTGCCGGCCTGCCCGCGAGCGACCAGCGGCAATCAGGCAATCTTTGGACTGACCAACCTCCCGGTTCATGGGGATTCCCCGGACGCGAGAACCCGCCCGAGTTCCGCCACCGCCTCTGCCAGTTGCGCCTCGCTGATGGTCAGGGGCGGCGTGAAGCTGATGACGTTGCTGTGTTCGCCCTCGGGCAGGAACAGGCAGCCGCGCTGCAAGAGTCGCTTGATGGCGGTAATGACCACGTCGGTTGCGGGCGAGCCATCGGGGTGAAGCAGTTCCAAACCCGCCATCAGCCCGACGCCGCGCGCGTGAGCCGTGAGGCGGGGAACGTGCAGTCGGCGGAGTTCGGCGAGCAGGAATTCGCCGCGCGCCGCGCTCTGGGCGACGAGATTAAGCCGCTCGATTTCCGCGAGGTTCGCCAGCGCCATTGCGCAGCCGACGGGATGGCCGAGGAACGTGCTCGTGTGAATGGCCTCACCAGTGGATGCCGGCCACGCGGCGTCCATGAGGTCCGCGCGGCCCACGCACGCGGACAACGGAAACCCGCCGGTCAGCGCCTTGCCGAGGCAGATGAGGTCCGGCGCCACGCCGCTGTGTTCGCCGGCGAACCATTTCCCGGTGCGCCCGAACCCGGTGTAAATTTCGTCCAGGATGAGCAGCGCCTGATGCTCATCGGCCAGTCGGCGGAGCAACGGCAGGAACTCCGGCGGCGGCACGTTGATCCCGCCCCGCGCCTGCATCGGTTCAACCAGAATCGCGCCGACCCAGCCGCGCGCGAAGCAGCGGCGAATCTGCAATTCCACCACGGGCAGGTCCGCCGGCTTTGCCGGGAAGTCCACCCACTCGGCGAATTGCCGCAGTTGCCGGTCGAACGGGCCGCGAAAGTGCGCGCGGTGCGTGGCGTTCAACGTGCCATAGCCCAGCCCGTGATAGCCGCCCTTGAAGGCAATGACCCCGTGGCGGCCGGTCGCCAGCAACGCGGTTTTGAGCGCGGCCTCGACGGCCTCGAAACCGGAATTGCAGAAAATGGTTTTGCCGTGACGCGCGATGCCTGATGCGTGACGCCAGCGCTCGAACGTCAGCTCGCTCAATTTCCTCGCGAGTTGCGCCTTGAGCGCGTGCGGATGCACGTCGCCCATCGCGTGGAGCAATTTTGCCATCTGTCGCTGGCCGGCGGTGACGACAGCGGGATTTGCATGTCCGGCGGCGGCCACCCCGAACGCGGCGGTCAGATCGAGAAATTGTTTCCCCTCCGCGTCCCAGACCTGCACGCCCTCGGCGCGCTCCCAGACGATGGGCCAGGCGCCGTCGGGATCGAGGAAGGTGACGTTGCGCGACTCGTAGCGGCGAAGCAGGTCGAGCGTTTCGCGGGTGGTCATGGCGCGGGGACGCTCAGAGCGGCGGGGCCTCACGGTGCCAGGGCGTGGCTTGTTCGTAGGCGTGCGCGAGCCGGAGCAGGGTTTCCTCGCCGAACGGTTGGCCGAGCAGTTGCAGCCCGATGGGCAGTTTCGCATTCCGCGTTCCGGGTTCCCGGTTGGTGAAACCGCACGGCACGCTGAGGCCGCAGATGCCGGCGAGGTTGCAGGAGATGGTGAAGATGTCCTGCAAATACATCTGCAACGGGTCGGCGGATTTCTCGCCCGCCGGGAACGCCGCCGTCGGCGTGGTTGGCGTGATGAGCGCATCCACTTGTTCAAACGCCTTCAGGAAATCCTGGCGGATGAGCGTGCGGACCTTCTGGGCGCGCAGGTAGTAGGCGTCGTAGTAACCGCTGCTGAGCACGTAGGTGCCGAGGATGATGCGGCGCTTCACCTCCGCGCCGAAGCCCGCGCCGCGCGTGTTCTCATACAACTCGATGGGGTCCGCGCCCGGCACACGCACGCCGTAACGAATGCCGTCGAAGCGCGCGAGGTTCGCCGACGCCTCGGCGGTGGCGATGATGTAGTAGGTGGCGATGGCGTATTCGGTATGCGGCAGCGAAACTTCCACCACCTCCGCGCCCAGCTTCGTGAACTGCGCCACCGCCGCTTCGATGGCCAGCTTCACTTCCGCATCGAGACCACCGACCAGATATTCGCGCGGCAGCCCGAGCCGGAGGCCGCGCACTTCGCCCGTCAGGGCGGCGGTGTAATCCGGCACCGGTTCGGGCACGCTCGTCGAATCCCGGCCATCATGTCCGGCAATGGCCCGCAACACCAACGCCGCGTCCCGCACGTCGCGCGCAAAGCAGCCAATCTGGTCGAGCGACGACGCGTAGGCCACCAGCCCGAACCGTGAAACCCGCCCGTAAGTGGGCTTGAGGCCCACGCACCCGCAGAACGCCGCCGGCTGGCGGATCGAGCCGCCGGTGTCCGAACCCAGCGCCGCCGGGGCCATGCGCGCCGCCACCGCCACGGCGGAACCGCCCGAGGAACCGCCCGGCACGCGCGCGGGATCCCACGGATTGCAGGAGCGACCAAACGCGGAATTCTCCGTCGAGCTGCCCATCGCGAATTCATCCGTGTTGCAGCGCCCCAGCAATATCGCCCCCGCCGCGCGCAGCTTTTCGGTCACGGTGGCGTCGTAGGGGGCGACGAAATTCCCGAGGATTTTTGACGCGCAGGTCAGCGGCTGGCCTTTGACGGCAATGACGTCCTTGAGGGCGACCGGCACGCCGAGCAGCGGCTGCTGTGCGTGGGTTGCGCCGGCGGCCAGCGCGCGGTCCGCCGCGTCGGCCTGGGCCAGCGCGTCGTCCGCGTCGCAACTGAGGAAAGCGTGCAAGCGGCCATCGTGCCGCCGAATCTGGTCGAGGCAGGCCTGGACGACTTCGCGGGAATTCACCGCGCGGCGCGCGAGCTGCGCGGCCAGGTCGGCGATGGAAAGCTGGTGCAGCATGAAACGTGAGGCGTGAAGCGTGACGGCTACTCCACAATTTTCGGCACGGCGAACAGCCCGTTGGCACGTTGCGGCGCGTTGCGGAGGGCGTCCTCGTGCGGCAGCGACGGGCGGGCTTCGTCGGGCCGGGTGACGTTGACGAGCGGAAACGGATGCGCGGTCGGCTCGACGCCGCTCACATCCACCTGCTTGAGCTGCTCGATGTAGCCGAGGATGTCGCCGAGTTGGGCGCCGAGCTGCTGCGCCTCGGCGGGCGAGAGCTTCAGGCGCGCGAGGTGCGCAACGTAATGGACATCAAAAGCGCCGGTTGCCATGCGCGCAGACTAAGGCCCGGCGGGGTCGGTTCAAGGTTCAAAGTGGAGGCGAAGTGAATCGTGCTGCGTGAAAGTCCGCTGGCAGCGCCGGTTCCCTGCCTTTTTGCGTTTCACGCCTCACGAGCTACTCCTCCCCGAACTTGCTGGCGATGAGTTCCTCGATGGCCTGGATGGCGGCGGGCGCGTCCGGTCCCTGGGCGATGACGAGGAGTTTGCTGCCCGGGCCGGCGGCGAGCATCATCAGGCCCATGATGCTCTTGGCGTTGATGGTCTCGCCGTCCTTCTCGACGAAGACGTCGGATTTGAAGCGGTTGGCGGTGCGGGCGAAGACGGCGGCGGGCCGGGCATGGATGCCCAGTTTGTTGACGACGGTGACGACTTTCGACGCCTTGACGCTCATGGCCGGCGCTTTGAGTAGTGAACGGCGGGGCGCATGGCAATGCTAGAGACCCTGGGCGGCGCGCATTTGCTTCACCAGCCGGTCGTTCAACTCGCGCGCCGGGTTGAGGCCGGACATGCGGAGCTTGGTGTGAAAGGCAGCCACCTCGACGAGGCGGGCCAGGTCGCGGCCGGGGCGCACGGGGATGATCATGTGCGGAATGTCTATGCCGAGGACCTTGGTGTAGGCCTGCTCCATGCCGAGCCGGTCCACGTCCTGCACTTCATCCCAGAGCTTGAGCGAAACCACAAGGTCCAGGCGCTTCTCCTTGCGGATGCTTTTCACGCCGAACATCGAGGCGACATCCACGATGCCGATGCCGCGGACTTCCATGAGGTTGCGGGTGAGTTCCTTGCTGGTGCCGATCACCTTCCGGCCATCCACCAGCGTGACGAGGGTGATGTCGTCCGAGACGAGGCTGTAACCGCGCTCGACGAGGGCGAGGACACATTCGCTTTTGCCGATGCCGCTTTCGCCCTTGATGATGACGCCGACCCCGAGAATGTCCACCATGCTGCCCATCTCGGTGCCGCGGGGCGCGAACATCAACTCCAGCGCGATGGTGGCGGTGTTGATGAACTTCATCGTGATGAGCGAGGTCTGGAACACCGGCACGTTGGCCTTCTCGGCGGCGGCCAGGAATTGCGCGTCGGGCTTGAGGTCGCGGCTGAACACGACGCACGGGATGGCGTAATGCAGCAGGCTGGCGTAACGGGCGGCGCGCTCCTCCTTGGACAGCGAGCGGAGGTAGTAATACTCGGCGTTGCCGAACACCTGCACGCGTTTCATCGCGAAATACTTGTTGAAGCCCGTCAACGCGAGGCCGGGGCGGTTGACGGTGGGTTCGCGGATGATGCGCTTCAAGCCGGTCGCGCCGGCCACCAGGCGCAGTTCGAGTTCGCTGGCGTGCTGGGTGTAGAATCGCTCGACGGTGACGGTTTCGCGTTGCATGGCGGCGGCGGGTTGGACGTTACATGTTGAATTCCGGTCCGAGGTAAATCTCGCGCGCCTTCGGGTCGTTGACCATGACCTCGGCGCTGCCTTCATAGACCACCTTGCCCTGGTGGATGAGATAGGCGCGGTCCACCAGCTTCAGCATCTCGCGGGCGGCATGGTCGGTGATGAGGAGGCCGAGGCCGCGTTCCTTGAGGCGGCGGACGATCTTGCCGACCTCGTATTGCGCGATCGGGTCAATGCCGGCCAGCGGCTCGTCGAGCAGCAGCAGTTTGGGGCTGGTGACGAGGGCGCGGGTGATTTCGAGCCGGCGCTTCTCGCCGCCGCTGAGGGTGTAGGCCTTGCTGTCCGCGAGGCGGGTGAGATCGAGTTCCTCGAGCAGATACGTCAGGCGCAGGTCGCGTTCGGCGCGGTCAATCGCGCAGGTTTCGAGGATGGCGAGGATGTTCTCCCGCACGGTCAGCTTGCGAAACACACTGGGTTCCTGCGTCAAATAACCGATGCCGCGCCGGGCGCGCTCGTGCATCGGCAGCCGCGTGATGTCGCGCCCCTGAAACAGGACCCGGCCCGCATCGGGCCGCACCACGCCGACGACCATGTTGAACGAGGTGGTCTTGCCGGCGCCGTTCGGACCGAGCAGGCCGACAATCTCCCCGGCGTGAACGGTGAGGGTGACGCCGTCCACCACGCGGCGGTCACGGTATTGCTTGACCAGCCGGTCGGTGGCCAGCAGCACGCCGTTGGCGGTGGCATCACTCATGGCTGGGCGGGCGGGGCGGGGGCGGGCGGGGCGGCGGGGGCGTTGGTGCTGGCGCGATTGCGCTGCCGCAGCGCCTCGAAGTCCGGGAACACGCCGCGATGTTCCTCGGCGGTGAGCCGTTCATTGGCCAGGTCCCAGAGGATCCGCCGGGCGGTGAACTCGTTGGTGCGCAGCGGGGTGACGTCCTCCTGCGGCCAGGTGATTTTGGGGGCGGGCAGGCCGGTGAGTTCGAGGGTCTGATTGGTGGTTGTGGCGCTGACCTGGTAGGTGTAAATGGCCTGGGCGGCCGTCACGGTGAACGTGGTCTGGTTGGTGACGAGGGTGGCCACGACGTTGGTTTCGGCCACGATGCGCTCGACCTGTCCGCTGTCGAGCACTTTGGCGGTCAGGAACTCGCACGTCAGCGCGAGGCGCGGATCCGTCACCTTCACGTTGCCGCGATAAACCGCGAGGCGGGATTTCATGTCGAACTCGACGGAGTCGGAGGCGATGTGCGTTTCGGCCTCGGCCCCGGTGGTCGCCGCGCGCAATGACAGGGGCGTCAGCGCGAGTGCCAACGATAGGGGCAGGAGAAAAGTTTTCATGGTTTCAACGGGCCGTGCCCAAGCCCCACGATGGTGGTGCGGACCTGATTCGACAAGGTCAGGGTTGAGTTTGTGCCGCGATACACGAATCGGAAGCCCACGCCGGTCATGCGATACCGGTCGTCGCCGGATCGCGCGGTAACCGGACTGGCGGAGGTCAATTCCTGGGCTTCGAGATGGTAGAAGCACTCGGGCGTCTCGATGAGCAGTTCGCGGCGGCCATCCACGAAGAACCGCTCCACGCGCACCTGCTTGAGCCGGATGACGCCGGGCGCTGCCGGCTCGGCCACCGCCCCCTGGATGAGCGTGCGCAACTGCGTGTGGTTCGGGGCCGGGAAAAACTCCGGGGCGACGTAATCCTTCACCGTCTCGAAGGGCAGTCTCGTTGCGGCCACGGCCACCAGTGTGAGGGCCAGGAGCCACGCGAGCGTGGCCAAACCCCGTGGCGGCGGCTCGGCAGAGCGCCGCCATTCAGGGACGCTGGAATTGCGGCGCTCTGCCGAGCCGCCGCTGCGACTGGGAAGCATCCACCGCCACCCGCCTCGCCTTGTTACATTCCCGTTCACTTCAATTCATCGCGCGAGCGCTTCAACCGTCGCCGCCCATTTGCCCTGCGCCTTCAGAATCTTCTCGACCACCTCGCGCACCGCGCCGTGGCCGCCCCGGGCGCGTGTCACCAGGTGGGCCGCCGCCTTGGCCTCAGGCCGCGCGTTGGCCACGGCCACGGCCAGCCCGGCTTTGCGGAACACGCCGATGTCCACCACGTCATCCCCCACGAAGCACACGTCGCTCCACGTCAGACCGGTCTGCGCGAGGATTTGTTCGATGGCCGGCACCTTGCCGTCGGTGGGTTGCGCGAGGAAATCAATCTTCAAATCCGCCGCGCGGGCCTGCGTGGCCGCTGAGGGCCGGGCCGAAACCCAGCCCGTGCGGATGCCGTTGCGCCGCAGCATCACGATGCCGAGGCCGTCCTGAATGTCGTAACGCTTGAACTCGCCGCCCTCGCCCATGATGACGGTGCCGTCGGTCATGACGCCGTCCACGTCGGTGAGGAACAGCTTCACGCGGCGGAGCCGTGCGGCAACCGGGGGCCGGCGGGCGGTGGATGGCATGGGGAAAGGGAAACCGTTCGACGCCCAACATTCAACCTCCAATCCGGCACCCGGCGGGCCGCGCGATCCTGCCCCCGGCGCAGACCGGGACGGGGCACGCCCAGCGGGTTGGGCAGGTCCGTTGAGGCCGGAGGCGGGGGGGCCGGAGCTTCGCGTCCGGGGCCTGCACCTCTGGCAGTTCGTCCTGGCGGGCCGTCGGGGGCGCTACTTGCGCTGGCGCTGGCGGACCTTGAGCTGGACGGCGGTGTTGGCGAGCGAGGCACGCAGGGCGGCTTCCTCCTCGGCGGACACCTTCTCGAGCAGCCGGGCCTCGGCGCGTTTGCGGGCCTCAATGACGGCGGCCTCGTCCACGTTGTTGGCCTTGACGGCCATGTCGGTCAGGATGGAGACGCGGTCGCCGGTGACCTCGACAAAGCCTTCGCCGACGGCCAGCCACTCGTCCCGCCCGTCTTTGCGGACGCAGATTTCGCCGGGGACAATCTGGGTCATGAGCGGAATGTGCATCGGGTAGATGCCCATTTCGCCCTCGACGCCGGGCAGGGTCACCATGTCCACCTGGCCGGACCAGGTGACGGCCTCGGGGGTGACGATTTCGAGTTTCAGTGTGGCCATCGGTCTTAATCTTAATCTTCATCTTCATCTTACTCTGTCCCATCCCCGAAGGGAATAAGAGTAAGATTACGATTAAGGGGTTTACGCCTCGTTAATCTCCTCGATGCCGCCCTTCATGTAGAAGTTCATCTCGTTCACGTCGTCGTGCTTGCCGTCGAGGATTTCCTTGAAGCCGCGCACGGTCTCGGCCACGGGCACCTGCTTGCCGGGGCGGCCGGTGAACACTTCGGCCACCGAGAACGGCTGGCTGAGGAAGCGCTGGATTTTGCGGGCGCGATACACGGTGAGTTTGTCCTCGGGCGACAACTCGTCCATGCCGAGAATCGCGATGATGTCCTGCAAATCTTTGTAGCGCTGGAGCACCTTCTGCACGCCACGCGCCACCTCGTAATGCTCCTGGCCGACGATTTCCGGCGCCAGGGCGCGGGAGGTCGAGGCCAGCGGGTCCACGGCGGGATAGATGCCCAGTTCCGCGATGGAGCGCTCCAGCACGATGGTGGCATCGAGATGCGCGAAGGTGGTGGCCGGCGCGGGGTCGGTGAGGTCGTCCGCCGGCACATACACGGCCTGGAAGGAGGTGATGGACCCCTTCTTGGTCGAGGTGATGCGCTCCTGGAGGTTCCCCATCTCGGCGGCCAGCGTGGGCTGGTAACCGACGGCGCTGGGCGTGCGGCCCAGCAGCGCGGACACCTCGGAGCCGGCCTGCGAGAAGCGGAAGATGTTGTCCACGAAGAGCAGCACGTCCTGGTTCTTCTCGTCGCGGAAATACTCGGTCACGGCGAGCGCGGAGAGCGCCACGCGAAGACGGGCGCCGGGCGGTTCGTTCATCTGGCCATACACGAGGCCGATTTTGGAGCCTGGCTCGATGATGGGCAGGCCGTTCTCGCCCTTGAGGGGGTGGCCCTTGGCGTCCTTCTTCACCTTGATGACGCCGGCTTCGATCATTTCGTTGTAAAGGTCGTTCCCCTCGCGGGTGCGTTCCCCGACGCCGGCGAACATCGAGATGCCGCCGTGGAGCTTGGCGATATTATTGATCAGTTCCATGATGACGACGGTCTTGCCGACGCCGGCGCCGCCGAAGGCGCCGACCTTGCCGCCCTTGAGGAAGGGGCAGATCAAGTCAATGACCTTGATGCCGGTGGTGAGCACCTGCGGGGAGGTGGACTGGTCCACCAGCGGCGGGGCGGGGCGGTGGATGGGCAGATGCTTGTCCGCCGTCACCGGGCCTTGCTCGTCCACGGCGTTGCCGGTCACGTCGAACACGCGGCCCATCACCCCCTCGCCCACGGGCATCGAGATGGCCGCGCCGGTGTCGGTCACGGCCATGCCGCGCTTGAGGCCCTCGGTGGTGCTCATGGCCACGGCGCGCACCCAGTTGTCGCCCAGGTGCTGCTGCACCTCGAGGGTCAGCCGGGTGCGGCCCTGGCCGGGAAGGTCATATTCGACGGTCAGGGCGTTGTAGATGGCCGGGAGCGTTCCGGCGAACTCGAGGTCCACGACGGGGCCGATGATTTGAACGATTTTGCCTTGGTTCATGGCGGTGGAGGGTGCGGGCGGTTGTGAAACGGGGGCGGCGCGGGCGTCAGCCCATCGCCATCTGGGCGGTGGTGATTTCCAAAAGCTCCTTGGTGATGTTGGCCTGGCGCAGCTTATTGTATTCGAGGGTCAGGCCCTTGACGAGCTGCTTGGCGTTGTCGGTGGCGTTCTTCATCGCGATCATGCGCGAACTGTGCTCGGACGCCTTGGCCTCGAGCAGGAACTGGTAGATTTCGAAATTCAGCGCGCGGGGCAGCAGTTCGCTCAACACGGCCTCCGCCGACGGCTCGAAGAGGTATTCGTGGGCGCCGGCCTCGAGGGCGACGGTCTTGCGTTCGCCGTGGAAAGTCTCCTGCACGCCGGTCAGGCCCTTGAGCGGCAGCAGCAGGTGCGTCTCGGGCCGCTGGGTGAGCATCGAGACGAAATTGGTGTAAAGCACGACCACCTCGTCCACCTCGCCCTGGATGAACATTTCCTGCGCGAACTTCGAGATGGCGCGGGCTTCGGAAAACTGCGGGCTGTCTTTGCCGGTGAACTCAGCGGCGATCTGGCGGCGGGCGCGGCCCGCCCATTGGGCGCCCTTCTTGCCGGCGCAAATGAACAGCGTGGTGGCGCGGTCGAATTTCGCGGCCTCGCGGAGAAGGTTGGTATTGAGCGCGCCGCACAGGCCCTTGTCGGTGGTCATCAGGATGACGGCCCGTTTCTTCACCTCGCGCGGTTCGAGCAGCGGGTGGGTGAAATCGCCTGCGCCCCCGGCGGCGTGGGCGAGCAGCTTGTTGAACAGCGCCGCGTAGGGCCGGCCCGCGAGGGCGGCCTGCTGGGCCTTGCGCATCTTGGCCGAGGCCACCATCTGCATGGCCTTGGTGATCTTGGCCGTGTTGGTGACCGACCGGATGCGGCGGCGGATGTCGCGGGTGCTCGGCATGGGCTAGTTTCGGGAATGGGTTTTTACCCGGTAGGGCGTCCGGCCCTCGCGCACATGAAAACCAATTTCACGGTGCGGCTCCGGAGGCGGTTCGACCAACTGGCGGATGGCCTCGAAGAGGTGGCGGATCGCCTTGTCCTGTCCGGCGACGCGGCCCTCCAGTTCCGCCAGCTTGGCGGCCAGTTCGCGGTGCGCGGCCAGTTGCTCGCGCATGGAAATGAACACCTCGGCAATTCGAATGCTCGCCGCGACGGCCGCCGGGCTGTTTAAGACGCCGGCCAACTGCAAAGCGCCATATTCGGTGAAAACCCAAGGGGCCGTCCGGGCACCGCCGTGTGTTCTCGGCTTCCGGTAATTCGGTTGCAGGGCGGCGAATTCCTGCGCCGTAAGTTGGAAAGCAAAGGAACCCGGAAACCGGTTTAAGTTTCGCCGGACCTGCTCCCGCAAACGCTTGAGTTCAACGCCATAAATGACCGCCACGTCAGCGTCGAGCATGACGCGCAAGCCGCGCACGATCCGAATCAATCCCTGGATCCGGGCGGCAGTCACGGTCTGTTGCTCTATCGTCATAAACGATTTTAATTTAACAACTTCCCATCTTGCCGCCGCATTTTGCGGCATCAAGATGACAAATCCTCTCATCACACCCGGTAAGTCTGCTTGAACTCGCCGACGGCGGCCTTGAGTTCAGCGGCCAGGGCGTCGCTGATGGCCTTCTCGGTGCGGATCTTGTCCAGCAGCGCCGTCTTCCGCGTGGTGAGGAAGTCGGTCAGCTTGTTCTGGAAATCCTTCACCTTCTCGACCGGCACGTCGTCGAGGAAGTTGTTCTGCATCGCCCACAGCACGGCGGCCTGCACCTCGACGGGGATCGGGTTGTATTGGTTCTGCTTGAACAGCTCGACGATGCGCTTGCCGCGCTCGAGGATGGCCTGCGTCTTGGCGTCCAGGTCCGAGCCGAACTGCGCGAACGCCGCCAGCTCGCGGAACTGGGCGAGGTCGCCCTTGATGCGGCCGGCCACCTGCTTCATCGCCTTGATCTGCGCGGCGGAACCGACGCGGCTGACGGAGAGGCCGACGGAAATCGCGGGGCGCACACCCTGATAGAACAGGTCGGTTTCGAGGTAAATCTGGCCGTCGGTGATGGAAATCACGTTGGTCGGGATGTAGGCGGACACGTCGCCGGCCTGCGTTTCGATGATTGGGAGCGCGGTGAGCGAGCCGTTGCCGTTCTTCTCGTTGACGCGCGCGCTGCGTTCGAGCAGGCGGCTGTGGAGATAGAACACGTCGCCGGGATACGCCTCGCGGCCCGACGGGCGTTTGAGCACGAGGGACACCTGGCGGTAGGCGACGGCCTGCTTGGAGAGATCATCGTAAATGATGAGCGCGTCCATGCCGTTGTCCATGAACCACTCGCCCATCGCCGCGCCGGCGAACGGCGCGAGATACTGGGCGGACGCGGGCGCGTCGGCGCTGGCCACCACGACGATGGTGTCCTCCATCGCGCCGGCCTTTTCGAGTTCGGCGATGACGCGGGCGATGTTCGACTGCTTCTGGCCGACGGCGACGTAGATGTTATAGACCGGGCGGAAATCCTTGTCGCCCGAGGCGCGGCCCACTTTGTTGATGCGGGCCTGGTTGATCATGGTGTCCACGCCAATGGTGGTCTTGCCGGTCGAGCGGTCGCCGATGATGAGTTCGCGCTGACCGCGGCCGATGGGGATCATCGCGTCAATGGCCATGATGCCGGTCTGCACGGGCTGGCTGACGGATTTGCGCTTCACGATGCCGGGCGCGATTTTTTCGACGGGGTAGAAGGTCGCAGCCTGGATCGGCCCCTTGCCGTCCACCGGGCGGCCGAGGGTGTCCACCACGCGGCCGAGCAGGGCCTTGCCGACGGGGACGGAGAGGAGTCGTCCGGTGGTCTTGACCTCGGCGCCTTCCTTGATGCCGAGGTAATCGCCCAGGATGATGGCGCCGACCTCGGTTTCCTCGAGGTTCAACGCGAGGCCGATCACGCCGTTCCCAAAGTCGAGCATCTCGTTGGCCATGCAGTCGGTCAGGCCCTCGATTTTGGCGACGCCGTCGGAGATTTCGCGGACGACGCCGACGTTCTGTTTCTGCACCGCCGTCTTCACGCCGGCGATCTGGGCTTCGATTTCCTGGAGGATGTTGCTCATCGGGACTGGGGATTTCTAAAACTGGGTTGCTGCCGTTCAAACCGTCTCAGCCAGCGCCGCCAGGCGCCCGGCCACACTGCCGTCGTAAATGTCGCTGCCAACCCGCACCTTCAGGCCGCCAATCAGCCGGGGGTTCACCGCGAACCGGACGGCCAGCCCGGGACCGCGCTGGCCGGCCAGGTCGGCCTGCACCCGCGCTTGCAAGGCCGGGGGCAGCGCGGCCGCGCTTTCGACCAGGGCGCTGCGCCGGGCCACGTCCAGCCGGACGAGCCGGTGGAAATGCTGCAACGTGGCGACGTAGCCGCGCGGCTTGCGGCTGATCAGCGCGCTGACGGCCTGGCGCACGCGGGCTTCGTCGAGCACGCCGTCCACGCGGCAGGCGTTGAACAACGCCTTGCCGTCGCGCCGGGATTGTTTGCTGATCTTCATCGGGTCAAACGCGGCAATGCGGAAATGCGTCAGGCGGCCAACTGTTTCGCCGCGTCCTCGGCCAGGCGGGTTTGCTGGTCAGGGGTGAGAATGTTGCCGGTGACGGTGCCGGAGGTCTGCACCACGAGGCGGACCATTTCCTTGCGCAACTCGTTCTTCATCCGGGCCAGTTCGGCCTCGTTGGCCTCCTTGGCTTTGGCGATGATTTGATTGGCGGTGGCGATGGCCTGCTGGCTGGCCTTCTCGACCTCGCGGGCGCCGGCGGTGCGGGCCTCCTCGATGATCTTGTTGGCCTGCTGGCCGGCCTGGGTGACGATTTCCTGCGCCCTGACCTGCGCGCCGGCGAGTTCGGCCTTGATCTTCTCGGCATTGGCGAGGCTCTCGGCGATGCGCGCTTTGCGCTCTTCCAACATGCTCAGAATTGGCTTGTAGGCGAACCGGTGGAGCAGAAACGCCACGAGCGAGAAGCTGATGACCTGCGAGAGGAACAATTGCAGGTTCCAGCCGAAGGTCTCGGCAATTTGCTGGGGAATGCTCTGGTCGCCACCGGCGGCAGCCAGCACGGTCAAAACGCTCGTCGTCATTTCAGGATTCAAAATTGACGCTCCCGGACCGGGGTCCGGGAGCGGTAGGTCACTTCACAAGGAAGATGGCGAAGAAGATGATGCCTTCCGCCAACGCCGAGCTGATGATGGCCTGCGTCAGGATCTTGCCGGACGCGCCGGGGTTGCGCCCCACGGCTTCCGCGGCCTTCATGCCAATGATGCCCACGCCGATGGCGGACCCGATGGCCGCCAAACCGACGTGCAGGCTGCCAGTGATGGTTGCGAACATGTTGTTGCCTTTCGTCTTGGTTGTTTTCCCGTCCGCCCCGGCAGTCTGGCCACCGTCTGACGGACGAAATCTGGTTTAATGATGCGCCTTTTCGCCGTGCTCGGCGTGGTGCTCGTCCCCGTGCGAGCAGATCAACTGGGTGAAAATGGCCGTCAACAGCATGAACACCAGCGCCTGCACGAGGCCGACGATGAGTTCGAGGAAGTAGAACGGCAGCGGAACGAGCCAGCCGAACCATTTGCCGCCCATCAGCGCCATCGCTTCCAGCAGGTTTTCCCCCGCGAAAATGTTGCCGAACAAACGGAACGAGAGCGAAACCGGGCGGAACGCGATGGAAATCACCTCCAGCAGGCCGACCGCGAGGAACACCACGATCAAAATCAGTCGGGTCATCCCGGCAGCGTCGCCGGAATAGACGAAAATGTGCTTGAGGAAGCCCACCGGGCCATTGGCCCGCAGCGCCCACCAAATCCAGCAGGCAAAGAACGTCAGCGCCATCGCCGAGGTCATGTTCAGGTCCGCGTTGCCGCCGCGCATCAACGGGCGCGACAGGTGGTGCAGGCTGCCGTCCGCGTCGGGCACGCCCCAGCCAATCGAACCGACGCCCGGAATGAGGCTGAACCAGTTGGTGAACAGGATGAAAATGAAGATGGTGGCGAAGAACCAGAAGGTCTTCTTGACCAGGTCCTCGCCGATGATGCCGGCCAGGAAGTCGTGCAGGGTTTCCACGAGCCACTCGAAGAAGTTTTGCAGGCCGACGGGCACCAGTTGGATGCGGCGGGTGGCCAGTTGCGCGGCGACGATCAACAACAACGCCACGCCCCACGAGATGACCATCGAATTGTTAACCTTGAAGAAGCCCGCCTCGAACAGCACCGGCGCGTTGGGGGGCAGGCCATGATGTTCCCCGCCCGCCGCCCACGCCATTGCGGGCGTGCAGACGGCCAGCAAGGCCGGCAACCAGAATCCAGCTTTCAGCAAACGCATGGCGGTCGAGCAAATTGGGCCGGGGAAACGGAACGGCGGTTCCACCCGCAAAAAAGCCAATCCCAACCGGGGGGTTGGGGACGCGGAGCATGGCCAACCGCGTCGGGCGGCTCAAGCGGTTTTTTGGCGGAAAAACCAGTCATGCGCGCCATTAACAGTTGGCGGAAGGAAAACTTCTGGTTTAGTTTCCCCCGCCGGACGCGCCCTGGCCGGAAAGCCGCCACCAAATCCAGTTATGCGACCCCGATGAAGAAGTTGTTTGTCGCCGCCACCCTCGGGCTGGCGCTCCTGTCTGCCGCCCCCGCTTCGGTTTCTCTCTGGTCCGATCAGGCCACCCCGGCGGTCGAGTCCGATCCGTCCACGGGCGGCGTGGAAGTCGGGGTGAAGTTCCGCAGCAGCGTCACCGGTTATCTCACCGGCCTCCGCTTCTACAAAGGGCCGCTGAACACCGGCTCGCACACCGGGCGCGTCTGGACGGCGGGCGGCACGTTGCTGGCGGCGGCGGCGTTCACCAACGAAACCGCCTCCGGCTGGCAGACGCAAAACTTCGCCACGCCCGTCGCCATCGCCTCGAACACGACCTACGTCGCCTCCTACTGGGCGCCGAACGGGCGTTACGCCATCACCACGAACTTTTTCAACGGCCAGGGCGTCACCAACTTCCCGTTGCGGGCGCTGGCCAGCGGCGAGGACGGCCCGAACGGCGTGTTCCGCGCGGGCACGGCCGGCTTTCCCACCAACTCCGCCCAGGCGGCGAATTACTGGGTGGATGTGCGCTTCGTCACGAGCATCAACGGCGCCGACACCAACCCGCCGACCCTCGCGCAGGTGCAGCCGCCGCCGGGCACGGTGGGCCAGTTGACGAACGTGACGGTGGTTTTCTCTGAACTGGTCGCCAACGTGCGGCCGGACCATCTCCGGCTCAACGGCGCCGCCGCCACCACGCTCAGCGGGGGTGGCACGACCTGGACGTTCGGTTTCGCCCAGCCTCCGTATGGCCCGGTGGACATCACCTGGACGCCCGGCCACGGCATCACGGACCTCGCGTCACCGGCCAACGGCTTCAACGCCACGGCGCCCGGCGCGACGTGGTCGTATCAACTCGTTGATACCAACCCGCCGGTGGTGGCCGCGCTGGACCCGCAGCCCGGCCAGTCGCTGGCCATTTTGCGGCAGGTGGAAGTCACCTTCTCGGAAGACGTGCTGGGCGTGGACGCGGCGGACCTGCTGATTAACGGCGTGCCCGCCACCAACCTGGTCAGCGGCCCCGGCCAGCCGTATCGCTTCGAGTTTCCCCAGCCGGCGGCAGGCACGGTGAACTTCAACTGGTCCCCGGTCGCGGGCATCACCGACACGGCCGGAAACCCGTTCGCCGGCGGTGGCTGGCCGTTGACGCTGGACCCCGCGCTGCCCGCCGGTCCGGTCGTGATCAGCGAATTTCTCGCCGCCAACATCGCCCTGCCCGCGCCGCTGGACGAGGACGGGGAACGGCAGGACTGGATCGAACTGCACAATCGCGGCACCAACGCGGTGAACCTGGCGGGCTGGGCGCTGACGGATGACGCCGCCGTGCCCGGGCTGTGGCCGCTGCCGGCGCGCACGCTCGGGCCGGGGCAGTTTCTGGTGGTGCTCGCCTCGGGCAAGGACCGCCGCCCCGCCGCCACCAACCAAAACCTCCACACCAATTTCAAACTCGCGCGCCGCGGCGAGCATCTCGGCCTCTACACGCCCGACGCGCCCCGCCAACTGGCCAGCGGCTTCACGCCCTATCCCGAGCAGCGCAATGACATCTCGTTCGGCTACGACGCCGCGAATCAACTCCGTTACTTCTCCCCGCCCACGCCCGGCGCGGGCAATGGCACCAGTTCCATCGTCGGGGTGGTGGAGCCGGTGCATGCCAACGTGGCGCGCGGTTACTTCGATGCGCCGTTCGCGCTGGTGTTGTCCTGCCCCACGCCCGGGGCGGTGATCCGTTACACCACCAACGGCGCGGAACCCACAGCCGACAGCGCGGTGTTTCCGGGCGCGCTCACGGTTTCCAACACGCTGCTGCTGCGCGCCGCCGGTTTCAAAACCAACCATCTGCCCTCGCTCACCACCACGCACACCTACCTGTTCAACCTGCCCGCCAGCCTGCGCTCGCTGCCGGCCATCTCGATTGTGACCGACTCGAACCATCTCTGGGGGCCGACCGGCATCTGGGGCATCAACGGCGGCAGCTTCAGCGGCCCGGACGGCTTGTGGGTTTCCAATGCGCCGGGCAACTACCACAACCCCTCGCAACGCGGCCCTGCCTGGGAACGGCCCACGTCCATCGAGTGGATTGACCCGAAGGACCACGCCGGCTTCCAGGCCGACGCGGGCCTCCGCATCTCCGGCAGCGATTACCGCCGCCCGCGCATCCGGCCCACCACCAAGGTTTCATTCCGCGTCTATTTTCGCGGCGACTACGGCGAGGGTCGGCTGACCTATCCCGGCCTCTTTCCGCTGACCGCCGTCTCGCGCTTCGACAATCTCGTCCTGCGCGGCGGCTTCGACGACGAGGTCAACCCGTTCATCCGCGACGAACTTCACCGCCGGCTCGCGCATGATACCGGGCAGGTCGCCGCCCACGGCACGCTGGCCATCCTGTTCCTGAACGGCCAGCCGATGACTTTCTTCAACCCCACCAACCCGCCCTACTACAACCCCACCGAGCGCATCAACGAGGAGTTCTGCCAGGAATACTTCAACTCACAGGACAAGTGGGACGTCATCACCCAGGTTTCCGCCTCGGGCAGCGTGGTGGACGGCACACGCACCGATTTCGAGTCGCTCGTCGCCTACGTGGACAACAACAACCCGGCCACCACCTCGGTTTTCACCAACATCGCCCGCCGCCTCGACCTGACGAACTTCGTGGACTACCTCATGGTCAACACCTGGGGCGCGATGGGCGACTGGCCCGGCAACAACTGGCGCGCCGCCCGCCCGCGCGTGCCCAACGGCCAGTGGCGGTTCCTCATCTGGGACGCCGAATACGGCATGGGCCTCGCGGAGCGCGACGTGACCTACAATCTCATCTCCGGCACTCCCAGCGGTCCCTACGACAACAACGGCCTGGCGGGCAGCACCGAGATTGCCCGCCTGCACCAGCGGCTTTACAACAACTTCGAATACCGCCTCCTCTGGGCCGACCGTGCCCAGCGCCATTTCTTCAACGGCGGCGCGCTCACCCGCGCCAACGTCACCAACCGCCTCGAAACGCTCCGCCTCCAGTTGCTCCCGCTGCTCGCCAACATGGACGGCGAATTCCGCAACTGGGCGCAGGGCCGCGAGCCGATTTACTTCAACCAGATGCGCAACGCCGGTTTGTTGATGAGCCGGGGCGCGCCGACGTTCAGCCAGCACGGCGGCCGCGTGCCGCAGGGCTTCACGCTCGGCATGACCCACACCAACGCCGCCGGCACGATATACTACACCACCGACGGCACCGACCCGCGCGTGCCGTTCTCCGGGAACCTCGCCACCAACGCCGCCGCCTACACCAACCCCGTCCCCCTCAACGCCTCCGTCACCGTCAAGGCCCGCGTCCGTGACGGCACCAACTGGAGCGCGCTCACCGAGGCCGCGTTCACCTTCGCCGCGTTGGGCAACCCCGTCGTCATCAGTGAAATCATGTATAACCCCGTTGGCGGGAACCCTTACGAATTCCTCGAACTGCACAACCCCTCCGCCGGCCCGGCCCCGCTTGGCGGCGCCTACTTCAACGGCGTCACGTTCGTCTTCCCCGTCGGCACGGTCCTTGCCCCCGGCGCGCGGCTCGTCCTCGGCAACAACACCAGCACCAACGACTGGAAACTCCGTTACCCGGGCGTCAACCCCTTTGGCTGGTTTGGCGGCAACCTCAACAACGCCGGCGAGCGCATCGAACTGTTTGCCGCCGACGGCACCCTGCTCACCTCCGTGGATTACCGCGACACCGACGGCTGGCCGAAGGAGGCCGACGGTCCCGGGCGTTCGCTCGAACTCATCCATCCCGCCGGCGATCCCGACGACCCCGCCAACTGGCAGGCCAGCGCCGCCCATCACGGCACGCCGGGCGCGGCCAATTCCGCCCCGCCCGCCACCGCCGTCATCCTCCACGAACTCCAGGCCGACAACGCCACCACCGTCACCAACGGCGGCACCCAGCCCGACTGGATCGAACTCCGCAACCTCACTGCCAGCCCCGTTTCGGTTGCCGGCTGGAGCCTGACCGACGACGGCAACGAGCGGAAATACGTCTTCCCCCCCGGCGCCACCGTCCCCGCCAACGGCTTCCTCCTCGTCTGGTGCGATGCCGCCACCAACGCCCCCGGCCTGCACACCGGTTTCGCGCTCGCCCGGGCCGGCGAATTCGTCGCCCTTTACAACGCCAGCACCACCCGCGTGGACGCCGTCAGCTTCGGCCCGCAACTCACCGATTACGCGCTGGGCCGCATCGCCAACGCCTGGACGCTCACGCTGCCCACGCCCAACGCGCCCAACGTCGCGGCCCCGCTGGCCGCGCCGACGAACCTCGCCCTCAACGAATGGCTTGCCGATTCCCTCCCCGGCCAGCCCGACTGGCTCGAACTGTTCAACCGCTCGACGAATCTTCCGGTTTCGCTGCAGGGCCTTTACTTCAGCACGAGCAACAGCCTGTTCCAGCTCCGCTCGCGCTCGTTCCTGCCGCCGCTCGGGTTCATCCAGTTGACGGCGGATCGCGGCGTCGGACCGACGAATCTCGACTTCACCCTCGCCGCCGCCGGCGACCGGATTGCGCTCTACGACGCCACGGGGGAATTGCTGGAGCAGGTGGCTTTCGGCGCGCAAACCCAGGGCGTCTCCGTGGGCCGCCTGCCCGATGGCGCGGCCAACGCCATGGCCTTCCCCGGCACCGCCAGCCCCGGCGCGGCCAACTACCTCGCCACCTACACCGGCCCGGTATTGAACGAAATCCTCGCCCGCAATCGCTCGGTCAGCCTCGGCGGTTTCTTCAGCGATTTCGTCGAACTCCGCCACCCCGGCCCGGGCACGTTCGACCTCTCCGGCATGAGCCTGAGCGTGGACACGCCCAAGCCTGGCCAGTTCACCTTCCCGCCCGGCACCACGCTCGCGGCGGGCGCGCACCTGCTTGTCACCTGCGACAGCGCCCGGCCCGTTGCCACCAACCCCGCCGCGCTCAACCACGCCAACTCGCTCAAAGGCGAAGCGGGCGGCGTCTGGCTGTTCAACGCCGCCGGCCAGATCGTGGACGCGGTGGAATACGGCTTCCAGATTGACGACCTTTCCATCGGGTTGAGCGGCGGCCAGTGGCGGCTGCTCGCCTCGCCCACGCCCGGCGCGGCCAACAGTCCGCCCGCCCCCCTCGGCACCAACACCGCCCTCCGCGTCAACGAATGGATGCCGCTTATTTCCGGGAGCGACGACTGGTTCGAGCTGGTCAACCTCACCAACCTCCCCGTGGACCTCGCCACCGTCGCCCTCACCGACGACCCGTCGCTCGTCGGACGCGGCAAGTTCCGGCCCGCGCCGTTGAGCTTCATCGCCGCCAACGGCTTCGTGCAGTGGCAGGCCAGCGGCAGCGCCGGGAAGGGCCTCAACCACGTCAACTTCGCCCTCAACGCCGCCGGCGAATCCCTCCTCGTCCACCGCGTCAACAACAACACCAACTTCACCCTCGTGGATGCCGTCGCCTTCGGCGCGCAGACCGACGGCGTCTCGCAAGGCCGCCTGCCCGACGGCGCGCCCGCCCTCGTCCCCTTCCCCGGCTCGCCCACGCCCGCCGCCAGCAATTACCGCCTCCTCACCAACATCGCCTTCAGCGAAATCCTCACCCACACCGACCCGCCGTTCGAGGACGCCATTGAATGCCAAAACCTCACCGCCGCGCCCCTCGACATTGGCCGCTGGTATCTCAGCGACGACGCGACGCAGCGCCGGAAATACCAGTTCCCGCCCGGCACCACGCTTGCGCCCGGCGGCTTCCTGGTGGCCTATGAAAACCAGTTTGGCGCCGGCACCAACGGCTTCGCCCTCAGCTCCGTCTATGGCGAGGAACTCTGGCTCTCCGCCGCCGACGCGGGCGGCAACGAAACCGGCGACCGCCTGCCCGTCACCGTCGGCCCGGCCTTCAACGGCGTCTCCTTTGGCCGCGTCGTCACCTCGACCGGCGTGGATTTCGCGCCCCTGCTCGCGCCCACCTTCGGCGTGAACCCCCCCGCCAGCGTCGCCGAATTCCGCACCGGCGCCGGCGCGCCCAACACCGCCCCGCGCCTCAGCCCCGTCGTCCTCAACGAAGTTATGTATCACCCGCCCGGCGGCGGCGGCGGCAACGTCGAGTTCATCGAACTCCACAACCGCACCGCCACCAACGCCCCCCTCTTTCACCCGGCGTTCCCGACGAACACCTGGCGGCTCGCGGACGGCACGACATTCCAGTTCCCGACGAACTTCACGCTCCCGCCCGGCGGCTTCGCGCTGCTCGTCGAGTTCAACCCCGCCACGAACGCCACCGCGCTGAACGCCTTCCGCGCCCTCCACAACCTCAACCCCGCCATCCCCGTCCTCGGCCCGCTCCTCGGCGGGTTGAACAACACCACCGACGACCTCGGCCTTTACGCGCCGGACAATCCGCAGACCCCGCCCGCGCCCGACGCCGGCTTCGTGCCTTACGTTCGCGTGGACCGGGTGAACTACCGGAACAGCGCCCCGTGGCCCGTCGGCCCCGTCAGCGGCGGCGGCCATTCGCTCCAACGCTTCGCCGCCACCCTCTACGGCAACGAGGCGCTCCATTGGTTCAGCGCCCCGCCCACGCCCGGCGCGCCCAACCTGAACGCCAATGCCGACTCCGACGGCGACGGCATCCCCGACCTCGCCGAAATCGCGATGGGCTTGAACCCGTTCAACCCCGCCGACGCGCTCCTCGACCCCGACGGCGACGGCGCGAACAACCTCGCCGAATACCGCGCCGGCACGGACCATCTCGATCCCAACAGCGTCCTCCGTCTGACCGCCGCGCTCCACAACGGCGCGCTCGTGTTGACCTTCCCCGCCGTGTCGAACCGCACCTACTCCGTGCTTGCGCAGGACAGCCTCCCCGGCACCAACTGGACCGTGCTGGCCACCGTCCCCGCTTCGCCGACTTCCGGGCCGGTCGCGCTCACGAACCCACCCGCCGCCGCCACGCGCTTCTTCCGCGTCATCACCCCCGCGCTGCCCTGAACGCCCGCCGGGCAGACGCCGTCCCCGTGCGCCAGCGCAGGCCGCTCCGCGCGTTGCACCGCCCGCCGCGTCCCCGCATATTGCGCCCATGAACAAGGACGCCGTCGCGGAAATCCTGGTCAACATCGGCACGCTGCTGGAATTGAAGGGGGAGAACCCGTTCAAGACGCGCGCCTATCACAACGCCGCCCGCATCATCGAGACGTTGAACGAGCCGCTCGAACAGCTCATCGCCGAGGACCGCCTCGGCGGCCTCAAGGGCATCGGCGAGGCGTTGCAGGAGAAAATCACCACCCTCGTGACCACCGGGCGCCTGCCTTACTACGAGGAACTCCGCGCGTCAGTCCCCCCGGGACTGGTGGACCTGCTGGCCATTCCGGGTCTCGGGCCGAAGAAGCTCCGCACGCTGCACAAGGAACTGGGCATCGAGAACGTCGAGCAACTCGAACAGGCGTGCAAGGCCGGCCAGGTGGCGCAGCTCGCGGGCTTCGGCGAAAAGACGCAGCAAAACCTGCTCGCAGGCATCCAGCGGCGCCGCGCCTACGCGTCGCGGCATCTGCTGGCCGACGCGCTGCGGGTGGCGGAGCCGCTGTTGGAACATCTGCGGCAACATCCCGACGTCACGCGGTGCAGCACAGCGGGCAGCTTGCGGCGACACAAGGAAGTCATCGGCGACATTGACCTGCTCGCCTCGTCGAAGCAGCCGTCGGCGGTCATCGAATACTTCACCGGCCTGCCGGGTATTCTCAATGTCATCGCGAAAGGCGAAACGAAGACCAGCGTGCTGCTGGAAGGCGGCCGCCAGGCCGACCTGCGCGTGGTCAGCGACGCGGAGTTCCCGTTCGCGCTGGCCTACTTCACCGGCAGCAAGGAGCACAACATCGTGATGCGCCAGCGCGCCATCACCCGCGGCCTGCGCCTCAACGAATACGGCCTGTTCAAAGCCACCGAGGAAACCCGCGACCCGAGGCTGCTCGTGCGGTGCGCGACCGAGGAGGACATTTTTGCGGAGCTGGGGCTGGCGTTCGTGCCGCCGGAACTGCGCGAGGCGATGGGAGAATTCGAGGCGGCGGAAAAAGGTGCGCTGCCGAAATTGATCGAATGGTCCGACCTCAAAGGCTCGCTGCACAACCACTCGACCTGGAGCGACGGCCACCAGACACTCGAGGAAATCGCGCGCGGGATGAGCGCCCTGGGCTGCGCGTATTGGGCGGTGACGGACCATTCGAAGGCATCGTTCCAGGCGAACGGCCTCGACGAGGCGCGCGTCCGGCAGCAGATCAAGGCGGTGCGGGAGCTGAACCAGAAACTGGCTGACGAGGGTGAAGATTTCCGGCTGCTCACCGGTGCCGAGGTGGACATCCTCAAAGACGGGCGGCTGGATTTCCCCGACGACCTGCTGGCGGAACTGGATGTGGTGGTGGCGAGCATCCACCAGAGCTTCACGTTGGGCGAGGCGGAGATGACGGCGCGGCTCGTGGGCGCGGCGCGGAATCCGTTCGTCCACATGCTCGGGCATCTCACGGGGCGCCTGTTGCTGGAGCGCGAGCCTTACCCGGTGAACCAGCACGCCGTCATTGACGCCTGCGCCGAAACAGGCACCTGGATCGAACTCAACGCCAGCCCGAGCCGTTTCGACATGGACTGGCGGCACTGGCCGTATGCAAAGTCGAAGGGCGTGAAATGCGTCATCAACTGCGACGCGCACCGGTTCGAGCACGCCGGGTTTCTGCGGCTCGGCGCGGGCATCGCCCGCAAGGGCTGGCTGACCCGGGCGGACGTCATCAACACCCTGCCCCTCGACAAGCTGCGGAAGGAACTGAACCGCAAGCGCGCCCGCTGATCGGCGCACCTGTTTGGTTCAAGTGAACAGAATCTTCGTCGTCGTCGCGCTTTCATCCCAGCCGCGCGTCGGCTCGGGCGTCACGGAACTGATGTCCTTGATCGAGAGCTGGCGGCCGCGCGTCTTCGGGCCTTTCACCTCGATTTCGTTGGGATCGCAGGTCTGCTGGTTGATCTTCTGGTGCGGCGCGGGCTTGTAGCGGATGTAGAGCATCTTCGGCGTGTCCGGCGCGAAAAACAGGATGCGCGATTTCTCGGGAATGCACGAATACGTCTTGTTCAAAATCGCGCCCCCAAACTTGAAGCGCTTGAGATAGCTCGCGTTGCGGTCCGTATAGGCACAGGTGAACACACGGTCGCGCTCCGGCAGCCCGCAATAGAACAGCTCGGGGCCGACGAACAATTTTTCCGGCAGCTCGGTGACCTTGTAGGTGCCGTCCTTGAACACGAGCAGGAGCTTGTCGAACTTGGTGCATTCGGTTTTGAACTCCTCGCCGTTCACCTTGTAGCCCACGTAGCCGCTCTCGCGGTCATAGGCCACCTTGAACGCCTTGAACGCGACCGCCTTCACGTCCACTTCCTCGTGGCGCGCGGACTTGGTGGTCAGGCGCGGATATTGCGGGCCGTTTTTTTCCAGCAATGCTTCAAGGTGCCCGATGGCGTATTTGACCACGTTCTTAAGCTGCTTCTCCGTCTCGGCGAGGTCGGCCTTGGTCTTCTCCATCTCCTCGCGATGCTGGTTGATGTCAAACAGCGAGATGCGGCGGATGCGAACTTGCAGGAGGCGCTCGACGTCGGGGTCGGTCAGGTCGCGGTGCATCTGGCGGCGGAACGGCTGGAACCCCTCGTAAACCGCCGCCACGACCGCCTCGTTCGTCTTGCACTTCTCGATGAGCTTGTAGATGCGCTCCTCGATGAAGAGGCGCTCCAACGTGCGGAAGTGCAGTTCGTCCTCGAGCTTCTTCTTCCGCAGTTCGAGTTCGCGCCGGAGAATGTCAACCAGTTGCTCCGTGTTCGCCTTGAGCACCTCGCTCACGGTCATCTCGACCGGGCGGTTGTCGCGGATGACCGTGATGCGGCTCGCGATGGTCACTTCGCAATCCGTGAACGCATACAGCGCATCCATCAGCTTCTCCGCGCTCACACCGCTCGGTGCCTTGACCTCGATTTCGACATCCTCCGAGGTGAAATCGTTGATCGCCTTCACCTTCAACTTGCCCTTCTCCACGGCCGCCTCGATGGAGGCGATGAGCGATTCGGTCGTGGTGCCCGGCGGGATTTCCTTGATGACGACGGTGGATTCGTCCTTCTCCTTGATCTTGGCGCGCACCTTCACGCTGCCCTTGCCGTCCTGGTAATCGCGCGCGTCCATCAGGCCGCCCGTCGGGAAGTCGGGCAGGCACTTGAACGGCTGTTTTTTGAGAATCGCGATCTGCGCCTCGAGCAGCTCGGGAAAATTGTGCGGCAGAATCTTGGCCGACAACCCCACCGCGATGCCCTCCGTGCCGAGCATCAACGTGAGCGGCAGCTTCGACGGGAACGCGACGGGTTCCTGGTTGCGTCCGTCGTAACTCGGGACGAACTCGGTGATCTCGTCATTGAACAGCTCCGTGCGGGCCAGCTCAGTGAGGCGGCACTCGATGTAGCGGGGCGCGGCGGCGGGATCGCCCGTGTAAAGGTTGCCGAAGTTGCCCTGCCCCTCGATGAGGTAGCGTTTGTTGGCCAGCACGACCAGCGCGTCGGCAATCGAGGCGTCGCCGTGCGGATGAAACTTCATCGTGTCGCCGACGACGTTGGCGACCTTGGTAAAGCGCCCGTCATCGGTGCGGTGCAGCGCCCAGAGGATGCGCCGTTGCACGGGCTTCAAGCCGTCGGCCAGCGCGGGGATGGCGCGGTCGCGAATGACGTAGGAGGCGTATTCGAGAAACCCGGTATTGACGCGGCGATGCAGCGGCTGCTCGACCTTCGCCGGGTCAAACGGGCGATGCACGACGGCGGGCGTTTCCTCGGCCACGATGTGAGCGCCATTGCCATTGGCGGATTTGGCCTTCGTGTCCTTCGCCCCCGATGCGGGAACGGCGGCGGTCGCATCCATCGGCAGTTCGGGTTGCGCGGAACTTTTTTTTCTGGGTGTGCTCATCGGGCGGCGCGCATTACACAAGACTGACGGGAGCGAGGCAAGCGGGGGGAGGATGTTTGGTATCTCGAATTCCGAATCCCGAGTTCCGAACCCCGAAACCACTCCGGGGCAAAGCCGGGGCACCCCCCTACCCCGGATATTACACCCTCCGGGGGCCGACGCGCCGGTGGGTAACCGGCTTATCGCGGTAAAACATCCCAAGCCGGTCACAGACCGGCGCTCCGCCCGGTCGGCATTTCGTGCGGAGTGTGAAATATCCGGGCTACGCCGCCGCGAAATCCGCCAGCCGGACCGGCAACCGCCGCGCGCCCCAGCGGCCGGGCGCGGCGTCGAAGTGCCCGGCAATGGCCGTGCCGCAGGTCGCGCACCGGTCGCCCCGCAGGCCCCAGCGCCCGAGCACATACCAGTCCCGCTCGATGACGCACGCGCCGCAGCCGGGGCAATAGGTGCTGCCGCCCTCGGCGTCATGCACGTTGCCGGTATAGACGTGACGCAGGCCCTTGGAACGCGCGATGGCCCGGGCACGGCGCAACGTGGCCGCCGGCGTGGGCGGATGATCGAGCAGCTTGAAGTCGGGATGGAACGCGGTGAAATGCCACGGCACATCCGGCCCAAGATGGCCGGCCATCCACTCCGCCGCCGCGTGCAGTTCGGCGTCGCTGTCGTTCTCGCCGGGAATCAACAGCGTGGTGACCTCGAACCAGACGCGCGTCTCGCGCTTCAGGTATGCGAGCGTCTCGAGCACCGGCGCGAGTTCACCGAAACAGAGGCGGCGGTAGAACGCCTCGCTGAAACCTTTCAAATCCACGTTCGCCGCGTCCATGCCGGCGTAAAACTCGGGCCGCGCTTCGGCGCTGATGTAACCCGCCGTGACCGCCACCGTCGCCACCCCCGCCGCGCGGCAGGCGGCCGCCACGTCGAGCGCGTATTCGGCGAAAATGACGGGGTCGTTGTAGGTGAACGCCACCGAACGGCAGCCCAGTTCCCGGGCGGCGCGGGCGATGGTCTCGGGCCGGGCCGCGTCGGCCAGGCGGTCAAAGGCGCGCGCCTTGCTGATGTCCCAGTTCTGGCAGAAGCGGCAGCCGAGGTTGCAGCCGGCGGTGCCGAACGAGAGCACGCTGGTGCCGGGGAAAAAGTGATTCAGCGGCTTCTTCTCGATGGGGTCCACGCAAAACCCGCTGCTCCGGCCATAGGTGGTCAGCACCAGTTGATCGCCAGCACGTTTGCGAACAAAGCAGAAGCCGCGCTGGCCGTCGTTCAACTTGCACTCGCGGGGGCAGAGCCGGCACTCGAGACGACCGTCGGGCAGCGCCCTCCACCAGCGGGCGGGATGGGCGGATTCAACGGGCGCATTCATGGCAGACGGGGCAGCCTGTTCCGACGGATTATTCCACAAATTTCCGCACCGCGAATCGCTCCAGCGTCACCGGCTCGTCCGCGCGGATGCCGGCCTTGCGGCGGGCGATGGCGAGTTGCTCGTCCACGGTGTTCACGCCCTCAATGTCTGGCAACAACACCCCGCGCCGACCATCAGCAGCGCTGACGATGACGCCGAAGTGCGCGGGGTCCAGTTCCGCTGCGGAGCGGACCGGCTCGGGCGCCTGCAACACGCTGACTTCGATCCGCAGGTCGGCGAGTTCCTCCGCGCGCAACGGCTCGAAGCGCGAATCCCGGAACGCCGCCGCGCGGGCCATGTGCCACGTCTCGGCGGCCACGTCTTCGTAACGGCCCGTGAGCGTGCCCACGCAACCGCGCAACTCTCCGGACCGCGTGCGCAACGTCACGAACACGCCGGGCCGCCCGGCCTTCACTCCCGCCGTCGCCGACCGGGGCGCCTCGGCATCCGGGTTGGCGAAGGCCGCTTCCAGCGAGCGGCGCGCAACGGCGGGCAATTGGCGTTCCGCCGCCGCCCCGTCCGCTTCACCTCCGGTGCGCGCAAACAAGATGGCCACGCCGTAACCCACGCCAAACGGACCCTCGTAACTTCGCACCTCGTGCCGCGTGTTGGCGCCATTGACCGCCGCGACAGCCATGCGGGTGGAATCCACCGCATCCTCGGCGGCGCGCTCCTGCAACTCCGCATCCAAGCTGTCCAGGGCGCGATAATCACCGCCCCGCAACACCCCGATGAACGCGGCGTCAAACTCCCGCGCGCGCGGGTCATAACCCGCCGGGGCGCCGGGCTGCAGCCGGTGGCTCATGTCCCCGCTGGCAACAAACGCCACGCGCTGCCGTCCTGCCGCACGCGCGGCGGCGGCAAGGGCCCGGCCCATTTCTGGCACGCCGGGTTCGCCGGGATAATTCAACCCCAGCACCAGCGTCGGCCCGGTCCAGCCCGCCTCCGCGAGAAACCACAGCGGCACGACGGCCCCATGGTCCAGTTCGTCGCCGGTCAGCCGCCAGAGTTGCAGGCCGGCGCGACCGGCGGTTTCCCGCAGCGCGGTGGCCCAGGTTTCGTCGGCGGGAAAATTCACGGCCACCTGCGGCGCACCGAAAGCGGCCAGCGAACCTTGCACCCGCGAATCGGACCACAGGGCAAACGCGCCCCGGCGGCGCGGCGTGTGGGGGGAAATCAGAACGAGCGCCTCGGGCGCGGCAGCCACGATGCGGCGGGCCACCTCACGCATCGCCTCCGTGGAAGCTTTCGCCGCACGGCCCCGCGCGCCGCCGAGTTCGGGAATGAGTATCGGCGCGTGCGGCAGCAGGGCCGCGATGACGACGGGCTGGTCGGAGGCTGACATGGCTCGTTTCTCCGCGCGCAAACGGCCGCGCCAGGGGACACCGAAAAGCTACTCCTTCCGGCAGCGACGGCAACCCGGGGCGCGGACGGACAACCCGGAATCCACAACAGACGCCCGCCGCGTCGCGCGTTGCGCCAGACGCATCACCCCGGTGCCGCCGGCGGCAGTTACGCGGTCCGGGTGCCCCGCCGCTCACTCCGCGCGGAAGACGAGCGTCTCGATATTGCGCGGGTCGCGGCGGCCCACCACGGCGTAGTATTTCCGCGTGTAGTTGCCGATGCGGGCGGTGACGCGGACCTCGAAGGTGCGGCTCCGCACATCCAGAAACGGCGAAATCTGCTGCACGATCTGCGGCGGGATGCCCGCGTTCACCAGCTCGCCCACGTTGCGGAACGGGATGTCGTCCTCCGTGCCATCCGCGCCGTCCGGCCCCGCGCGCAGCCGGATGATTTCCGCGGCAATGCGCTCGTCCATGAACGGCAGAATCTGGAGGACTTTGGCGGGTGCGGTGTTGACGTTGACGCGCCCGGCGGACAACGGCGTGAACACCTCCGTCAACGCCACGCCCGCCGACGGGGCCTGGAAGCCGAGCTGGTCGCGGTTGCCAAACCCGAGCCGCCCCGCCGGTTGCTCCTCGCGTTCGAGTCCGAAATAAAGTTCCGGCGTGATGCCCCGGATGAACAGCAGTTCGCTCAAGTCATCCAGCGGGCCGTTCTTCGCGAAATACGGCGGGTCGAGCGTCTCGTAATAGGCGGACTCCGCGCCCTCGGGTTGTTCGAGGTCGTCGGCGTCAATCCAGTCGCGGATGGCGCCGATCAAGGCGTTGTGCGCGCCGGCATCCACGCCCAGTCCGAGGAACGCGGCCTGGAGCACCGGTTCGGTGGCGGCGTTGATGTTGATCTTGCGTTCGAGGTCAACGATCTCGAGGTCGAACGGCTCCGCCTCGCCGCCCTGGAGCGAAATGGCGGCGAGCGGCGAATTCGAGACGGCCGCGGAGCCGGGGCCGCCGGCCCAAATCTGGTTGAGCGCGTCGTAAGGCTCGTTGGGCACGCCCATCTGCAGGCCAAGCACATACTTCGCCTTCTCGACCCCGGAGCGGCCCAGCCATTCCATCTGCACGTCGTAGTTCGCGTTCATCGCCAGCCGCGTCTCGACCTTCATCGAATAGGCGAAGCCGCCCGCCAGAATGGTCAGCGACACCACCGCGATCATCACGATGATCAGCGCGATGCCGGCGCGGGCGTTGGCGGCGGGAATCTTCATCGGCGCGGCACGGGCCTGACGGGATTGACGGGCTGGCCCGGCTGACCGGGAACGGGTTGCCCAGGCGCGGGCTGACCGGGCACCGGCAAGCCGGGCGCGCCGGGCCGTCCCGCCCCCGGCACGCCGCCCACGCCCTGCCAGAACGGCTGCACCGCCACAGTCGCGGGCGCGACGATGCGGGTGTATTCCTCGGCTTCCTGGCCGGGGCTGCGCGGGTTCGCGGTGATGAGCGAGACGCGGATGATGCGCGGCATCTGGTTGGTCTGCGCCCATTCATCCACCCAGTCGCGCTGGCGTTCGTCCCAGAAAAACATCTCCATGCGGCGCACGTTCTCCATCAGCACCAGCGGGTAGTTGCGCTCGTCCTCGTCGAACTCCGTCAGCAGCGGCGCCTGCCGCAGCACCAGGCGGCTGAGGTTGTTCGGCCCGGGTTCCAGTTGATACGACACCCGGCGCACGGTCACGCCGCCGAACCGGCCCGAGCGCGGGAAGGATTCCGGCAGCCGCGTGACAAACGTCAGCAGGGCGTCGGAACCGTTCTCGGCCACGAAGGAGTATTCCTTGATGTTGGCGACATACATCTGCGCGTAGGTGAGGGACTCCTCGAGGCACCGCAGCGCGATGCGCGCCCGCTGCGCCTCCTCGGCCGCCACGCGCGCGGCCTTGGTGGCCCGCAGAATCGCCGTCCACGTCGCGTAAATCGCCGCGATGGCCAGCGACAAAATGCCGATCGCCAGCATCACCTCGACCAGGGTGAAGCCGCGGCGGCGATGGACGGGGCGCACAGGCATGTCAGGGCGGGGGTTGCACGCCGAGGCGGCGCGACGGCGAGCCGGGGCGGTAAATCCAGATGGTCATGGTCGAGTCGGGCTGGCCGCGCTGGCCGCGCTGGAAAATCGCGAAATCGGCCCGGTAATAACCGTTGGTGCCCGCCTCGACGATTTCGCGCGTCCAGTTGTAATCCGGATAGAGGTCGCCAAAGTCGCCGGACTCGACGCCTTCCTCGACGACGTTGGTGAGCGAGAGTTCGGCGGCCAGAATGCCGGCGTTGGGCCGGGTCAGCTTGAGCAGCCGCGCGTTGCGCAATCCGGAGGACACCACCGCCAGCACCGTGAAGCAGACCATGAACAAAATCGCCAGCGCGATCATGACCTCGAGCAGGCTGAAGGCGGCGGAACGCGAGGGGCGAAGGAGCGCCGCCGGCCCGGCGGCTTTACGTGTTCGACCCCATTCGCCGCAACTGCCAGGCCAAAAGCCACCTTTGCCGGCAGTCCGCACAAAGCCGGCGGGACGCCGGCACTCCCACGCTGGAAGGGAAAGCTTCATTCCACCGGCCCCACTTTGGCGAACCCGGTGATCGGGTCCACGGTGATTTTCTGCCAGCCGGCGCGCCCGCTCAACACCACGGTCAGTTCATCGGCGGTGCCGTTGGCAAAGAACCGCACGCGCACGGATTCCGCCTCGCGATACTCGGCGAGGTTCACATCCAGCATTTCGAGGCCGAGTTCCTCGGGGATGGCGCCGGACAATCCCGAGCCGGACAGCTTGCCGGCATTCGAGTCCGCCGCGCCCTCCACGGAAAAACTCCGGTCGCCGGGGCGGAACACCACCCCCGCCGTCTGTCCGCCGAGGATGGCCCGGGCGCGGGCGTTGGCGCAGACCTCGACGAGTTCCGCGCAGGTCTGGCGCATCGGTTCGCCGCGTTTCGCCCGGAAGAAGGCGGGCGCGCTCATCCCCAGCACCACCGCAAAAATCCCCACCACCACCATGATTTCGATCAGGGTGAACGCGGCGCGGCGGGCGGGGCGGCGGCGGGGCATCAGCGGGCGACGTTGGCGGTGATGGCGAACATGGCGGAGAGCACGCTCAAGAGCAGGAACCCCACGCCCACGGCCATGACGATGATGAGCACCGGCTCGATCATGTTGGTCAGCACGCGCAGCGCGATGGCGAGTTCGCCCTCGTAGGTGTCGGCCACATTTTTGAGCGCGCCGGGCACGTCGCCGGTTTCCTCGCCGATGCGGACGAGGTCCACCATGAGCTGCGGAAAGACGCCGCTGCGCGCCAGCGGCTCGGCGAGCGATTTGCCGTCCGTCACCTGCTGGCGGGCGTTGGCGATGGCCTCCTTGACCACGCGGTTGGCGATGATCTGCTCGGTGATCTTGAGGGCGGTGAGCACCGGCACCCCGTTCTCGAGCAGCGTCGAAAGCGTGCGCGCGAACTGGCCGAACAGGTTCAGCCGGACCGCTTTGCCAAACACCGGCAGCCGCATCCGCCATTCGTCTATGGTGCGGCGCCCGCGCTCGGTGGCGGCGAAGCGCTTGTAGATGATGACCACCGCGATGACCACCGCCAGCATCAGCCACCAGTAACCGGCAAACACATGGCTGATGCCCACCAGCATCCGCGTCATCAACGGCAACTGCACGTTCATGCCCTCGAAGATGGCCATGAACTTCGGCAGCATGTAGGTCATGAAAAAGAACATCACCCCGATGCCCACAATGGTCACGAACGCCGGATAAATCAGCGCGGAGGTGAACTTCTGCTGCACCTCGGCGAACCGCTCGTAATGCGTCGCCAGCCGCCGCAGCACCTCGACCAGCGACCCGCTCGTCTCGCCCGCCCGCACCATGTTGATGTAAAGGTCGGTGAAGATGAGCGGCTGTTTGCTCATCGCGTCGGACAGGCTGCGGCCCTCCATGACCTCCTGCCGCAACTGCCGGCTGACCTCGGACGAAATCCCGCGCGTTTCAAGATGGGTCATGCTGTTGAGCGCGACCGTGAGCGGCATGCCGGAATGGAGCAGGTTGGCGAGCTGCTGGCTGTAGGTGGCCAGTTCCTGGAGCTTGGGCTTGCGCTGCCGTTTGGACCACGCCTGCAACGCCGGGGGCAGGACCGACGCCAGCGAACGCTCCCCCGCCGCCGCGCCCTTCGCCGCGCCCGCGCCCTTCGTGGCCTCGATGGCCACAGGAAACAGCCCGAGCCGCTCAATCTGAGTGAGCGCGGCAGTGCGGTCCGCCACCTCGAGCATCCCCTGCACCATCTCTCCCGAACGGCGGCGGGCCTTGTAGTTGAACTGCGGCATAAGACCTTACGATAAACCCCGTGCGGCGATGAAAGTTGCGACGCGGATCAGTGTGGGACGGAGGCTTTCGGAGCCGACACCAACGCCTCGTTCGTGCTGCCGCGCCGGTAGCCTTGCAGGTCGAGCGTCACGTGCGCGTAGCCCGCCGCCTTCAACGCCTCCGCCACCCGCGCCGCCGTGCCGTTGACCAGAAACTTCTCCAGCTCCGCCGGGCCAACCTCGATGCGGGCAAGATGCGTGACGGGTGACGGGTGACGGGTGGCGGCTGGCGCTCCGGGCGGCTGGACACTTCCGGTCACCCGTCCCGCGTCACCCGCCGCGCGCAATTCATGATGCCGCACCCGCACGTCGTAAAAGCCCAGGTCGCGCAACACGTTCTCCGCCGCCTCGATCATGCGCAGCTTCTCCGGCGACACCGCTTCGCCGTAGGGTATGCGGGAGCTGAGGCACGCCATCTGCGGCTTGTCCGCCGTGGGCAGGCCGAGTTCCGCCGAGAGCGCGCGGATTTCCGCCTTCGTCAGCCCCACTTCCTTCAGCGGTGCCCGCACCTGAAATTCCGCCGCCGCCTGCGCCCCGGGCCGGAAGTCGCCCACGTCGCTCGCGTTCTCGCCGTAGGCGATGACGGCGAAGTTCTCCGCGCGGGCCAGCGGCGCCAGTTCGGTGAACAGCTCGTGTTTGCAGAAATAACAACGGTTCGCCGGGTTCGCGAGATAGCTCGCGTTGTCGAACTCGTGCGTCCGCACCACGCGGACGGGAAAGCCGTGCTCGCGGGCGATGTTCAGTGCGTCCTCCAGCTCGCGGCGCGGCAGACTGGGCGAATCCGCAATGGCCGCCAGCGACCGCTCACCCAGAACGTCCCACGCCACCCGCGCGAGCAACACCGAATCCACCCCGCCGGAATACGCGACGAGGCACGACCCGTAGGACTTCAACAGCGTCCGCAATGTTTGCAGCTTTTCCGCCGACACGCCGACAACGTGCCATCCGGCGCGGACGCTGTCGAGAACCGGCGTGGAGCCCCGGCGGGGCCGTGCATGACAAACCCGCCCGGCTCGCCGACAGCCGTCGCGCGCGGGCGGCGGACCCAAGGGCTCCCGCCCAATATCCCCTGCGGCCCGGGCGGCGAGCCTGCCGTTCTCATTCCTTCGCGCGAACAATGATCTCCGGGCGCCGCCCTTTGCGGGCATGGTAGATGACCGTTTCGCGGGGCGGCGTGGCCGCGCCGCAGCCGCAGCCGGAATCACACGGCAGCCCGGCCTTGCGCCGACGCCGCAACCGCGCCCAAAGAAACACCGCCACGGTGGTGGCGACGATGCTCAACGCGATGACCTGCTGCCAGTCCATGCGCACAGGATAATCCCCCCCGCCGGAATGAAAAGGCACGCCTCCATCCTCATCCAGTTTTTTTGACCCGGGTCAAAGGATTGGGGGGTTGGCAATTGCGGAAGAACGGGAAGGGGCGGAAAGTGCGGGTGTTGTGACTGCCTGGACCCGCAAAACCAAAATCTGGGGCATCGGCGCCGGGGCGGCCATCGGCATCGCCGTCGGCGGCGGGCTTTACACCTTCGTCTATGCGCGGGGCGGCTCGTATCTCTCGGACAATCCCGCCGCCTGCGCCAACTGCCACATCATGCAGGACCACTTCGACGCCTGGCACAAGTCGAGCCACCGCGCCGTGGCCACCTGCAACGACTGCCACACGCCGCCCGGCCTCCTCCCCAAATACGCCAACAAGGCCAAGAACGGCTTCTTCCACTCGCTCTATTTCACCACCGGCGATTTCCCCGACCCGTTGCGCATCACGCCCGGCAATCGTGAAGTCACCGAACGGGCCTGCCGCAAGTGCCACAGCGAGATCACCCATGCCCTCGAGGCCCACCCGCGCAACGAGCGCCTCGCCTGCCTGCAATGCCACGGCGACGTCGGCCATCCGCTGCGCTGAAAACTTTTCACCGCCATGAAAACCGAAACCCCCATCCCTGAAACCGTCCGCGCCAAAGCCTTCCGCGTCGCGCTGCTCACCATCGTGGTCGCCATTCTTGCCACCGTGGCCGGGCTGGCCTTCCTCACCACCATCATCGAGCGCAAACAGGAGGCGAAGAACCCGTTCTTCCGCGTGGTCGAGTTGAACGACGACCTCACCGACCCGGCGGTGTGGGGCAAAAACTTCCCGCTGCAATACGACGACTACCGGCGCACCGTGGACCAGGTGCGGACGAAATACGGCGGCAGCGAGGCCCTGCCCCGCACGCCCACGGCCGCCGACCCGCGTTCGACCCTCGCGCAGTCCAAACTCGAGGAGGACCCCCGCCTCAAGGCCATGTGGGCCGGGTTCCCGTTCAGCCTCGATTTCCGCGAGGAGCGCGGCCATGCCTACATGCTCGACGACCAGACCTTCACCGGCCGCCAGGCGCGCCCCCAGCCCGGGGCCTGCCTGAACTGCCATTCCTCGGTCTATGTGGCCCACAAGCAGGCCGGCGACGGCGACGTGATGAAGGGCTTCGCGAAGGTGAACGCCATGCCCTTTGCCGAGGCGCGCAAGCTCGTCGAGCATCCGGTCGCGTGCATTGACTGCCACGACGCGCAGACGATGGCCCTGCGCATCACGCGGCCCGCGTTCATCGAGGGCATCGCGAACTTCAAGGCCGCGCAGGGCGTCGCCAACTACGACGTGAACCGCGACGCCACCCGGCAGGAGATGCGCAGCTTCGTCTGCGCCCAGTGCCATGTGGAATACTACTTCAAGGGGCCGGAAAGACGTCTGGTCTTCCCCTGGCACAAGGGTCTCAAGGTTGAGGAAATTTACGACTACTACCAGGAAGTCGGCCACGCCGACTGGACGCACGCCGATACCGGCGCGCGCGCGCTCAAGGCGCAGCATCCCGAGTTCGAGTTGTGGAGCCAGGGCATTCACGCCCGTTCCGGCGTCGCCTGCGCCGACTGCCACATGCCCTTCAAGCGCGTCGGCGCCGCCAAGATCAGCGACCACCACATCCGCAGCCCGCTGCTCAACGTGAACCACGCCTGCCAGACCTGCCACAAATGGCCCGAGGCCGAACTCAAGGCCCGCGTGGAAACCATCCAGGACCGCACGCACAAACTGCGGGACGCGGCGCTCGACGCGCTCATGGACCTCATCAACGACCTCAAAACCGCCCGCGCCGGCGGCCTCGCCACCAACGCCCCCGCCTTGCTTCAGGCGCAGGAACTCCAGCGCAAGGCCCAATGGTATCTCGACTATGTGGAGGCCGAGAATTCGCTCGGCTTCCACGCCCCGCAGGAAGCGGCCCGCATCCTGGCCGAGTCCATCAACTACGCCCGCCAGGGCCAGCTCGCCCTGCGCGAGCGGAAGCCATAACCCCGCCTACCCCCGCAGCACGGGAGGCAGCATTGGCGGCGGCGGCAGTGACGGCGACCCGGCGGGCGGCGCGCCTTCCGCCGCTGTCGCGTTGGCAGCCCGGCGGAATATCGCCAGCCCCGCCAGCAGCAGCGCGGCTCCCGTCGCATTCACCCACCACGGCTGGAATTCGACCACAGCCAGATCGTCCGCCCGGATGGGTTCGGTGAGGCCGAAGGCACCTTGCATCACCAGGAGAAACACGAAGTTGTTCAAGGCGTGCCCCACCAGGCAGGGCCACAGCGAGCCGCTGCGCAGATAATACCAGCCGAACAACCAGCCCAGCGCAAAGGTGGGCAGCAGTTGCCACGGATTCATGTGCAGCAGCGCGAACAGCCCCGAGCTGACCAGCAATGCCACCCTGGCGGGAAACCGGCCAATCAATCCCCGGAGAATGAGGCCGCGAAACAGCAGTTCCTCCGTGACGGGGGCCACGATCACCAGGGTGAAGAACATGGAAAAGGGCCGACCGGTCTGCAGAAACAACTTCTCGAACAGTTCCCGCAGCCACGGTGGCGGCGGCAGCGCCATGCGCGTCAGGTTGTCCACTTCGGAAAGCAAAATGGCCGCGCCCAGCCCGGCGGGCAGCAGCGCCAGCCACGCGGAGAGCCGCAGCTTGCCCAACGGAAACGCCACGCGTGGCGAAACCCGGTTGACCAGCAACCCCAGCCCGATGGCCAGCCCGAGCGCGACAATGTTGATGAGGCCCAGCGCCAGCGGATCCTGCGCCAGGTTCCACGGCTCCCGGCCCTGCGCCCGCAGCGCCATGTCCAGCAGCTCGAGCGGCGTTGCCAGCACCATCTGCATGCCCACCGCCAGCGCCGCCAGCCCGCAGGCCAGCCAGAATCCCGGTTGCGGCAAGGCGCGCGCCATGGGTTTGGCTTTCCCGGGGGTCACGCCGCCCGTCCCGCCGCAAGCAACTCCCGCACCCTGGCCACCGCCTCGTCACTCCGCACCGCCATCAACGCCCCGGCGCGCGGCTTGATCTCCACCTCGCCCTTCGCCAGCGACTTCTCGCCGATGCCGATGCGAATGGGAAAACCAACCAGCTCCGAATCCTTGAACTTGAACCCGGGCCGTTCGTCGCGGTCGTCGAGGATGACGTCCACGCCCGCCGCCGTGAGTTCGGCGTAATAGTTCTCGGCCAGCCTCATCACGTCGCTGTCGGGCTTCACGCTGAGCGGCGTGATGCAGACCGTGTAGGGCGCCGTGCCGAGGGGCCAGATGATGCCGTCCTTGTCGTGCGACTGTTCGATGATGGCTTGCAGTGTGCGCGTCACGCCGATGCCGTAACAGCCCATCACCGCCGGATGTTGCCTGCCGGCTTCGTCGAGATAGAGCGCGTTGAGTTTCTCGCTGTATTTCGTGCCGAGCTTGAAGACGTGGCCCACCTCGATGGCGCGCCGGAGCCTCACCGGCTGGCCGCATTTCACACACGGCTCGCCGGCGGTCACCGTGCGCAAATCGAACCACGCCGTCACCTTGATGTCGCGCTCCATCGAGACATGGCGCAAATGGAAGCCGTCCTCGTTCGCGCCCGTCGTCATGTCGTTGGCGCCTTGCAACCGTTCATCCGCGTAAACGGGAACTTCCGCCGGCACATTCACGACCGCCCCCAGACTCCCCGGCTTCGCGCCGAGCAACGCAACCATTTCCTCCGCCGTCGCCGGCCGCGCGGCCACCGCGCCGGTGCGCGCCATCAGCTTCGTCTCGTTCAACTGATCGTCGCCGCGCACGAGAATGATCACCGGCTGGCTGTCCAGGATGTAAACCAGCGTCTTGATCTGCCGGTTTGCCGCCACCTGGTAAGGCTCCTTCGCCAGCGCCTCGATCGTCACCACGCCCGGCGTCGCAAATTTCTCCACCGCGGGGCCGACCTCGCGGGCCGCCGTCTTCGGCAGCCCGCTCGTGGCCTTCTCGATGTTCGCCGCGTAACCGCACGCTTCGCAATAGACCACGTCGTTCTCGCCCGTCTCGGCCGGCACCATGAACTCGTGCGAATAATTCCCGCCGATCACGCCCGTGTCCGCCTCGACCGGGAACGCCTGCAAGCCGCAGCGCGCGAAAATGCGTTTGTAAGCCTCATACATCTTGTGATAACTCGCCATCGCGCCCGCGTCCGTCGTGTCGAACGAATACGCGTCCTTCATGATGAATTCCTTCGCGCGCATCAGGCCGAAGCGCGGACGGAGCTCGTCCCGGAACTTCACGCTCACCTGGTAAAAATTCTTCGGCAACTGGCGATACGAACTGATCTCGTTCGCCGCCAGCGTCGTGATGACCTCCTCGGCCGTCGGGCTGAGCACCCAGTCACGTTGGGCGCTGTCCTTCACCTTGAAGAGCACGCCGCTCGCCGTCTGGTAACGCCCGCTCTGCTCCCAGATTTCCTTGGGCTGGATGGCGGGCATGAGCACCTCCATCGCCCCGGCGCGGTCCATCTCCTCGCGGATGATCTGCTCCACCTTGCGGAGCGCGCGCAGTCCGAGCGGCAGGAAGGTGTAAACGCCCGCGCCGAGCTTGCGGATCAGCCCCGCGCGCAGCAGCAGTTTGTGCGACGCGATCTCCGCTTCCGCCGGCGATTCTTTCAAAGTCGGGATGAAAGTCTGGGTCCAACGCATGGGCGCGAAGGCTAGGGAGGGCAGGCGGGGGGAACGAGGAAAAACTGCGGCACTAGAATCGGCAGGGCGCATCTCACTTTCTTGCAAGTCCGTTTCATATGTGTGCGGTGGTAGCGTCGGCAATCCTTGGCTGACGTGGAGCCGGGCTTCCCAGCCCGGCGGAAAGCAACGCCCGCCCGCACGGG
>Ga0101944_10001523_pt1 | contig 47231 bp, 32 predicted proteins | sample DewCreD2012metaG_FD_75245 | JGI IMG/M metagenome (GOLD analysis project Ga0101944, IMG submission 75245) | Hot spring sediment bacterial and archeal communities from British Columbia, Canada, to study Microbial Dark Matter (Phase II) - Dewar... ... | reverse complement strand
GCCTATCTCTACTCCACCTGTCTCACCGAGCAGCTTGCCAAGAACTGGCCGCTGGACAAGATCTTGCGGGACCTGATCGCAGCCAATGGCGGGACGCTGCACAATCCGCCGGCCACGTTCTACCAGGTGGAACGCGACACGCTGAAGATGGCGGAGAACGTGGCCCAGGTCTTCTGCGGCATCCGCACGCAGTGCGCCCAGTGCCACAATCATCCGTTCGACCGGTGGACGATGGATGACTATTACAGCTTCGCGGCATTCTTCGCCCAGGTCGGCCGCAAGACGGGCGAGGATTACCGCGAGACGATCATTTTCAACCGCGGCGGAGGAGAGGTGCGCCATCCCGTGGGCAACCGCGTCATGGCCCCCAAGTTCCTGGGCGGGCCCGTGCCGAACATTCCTCCAGGCAAAGACCGCCGCGAAGTGCTGGCCGACTGGCTCACCTCGCCGGACAACCCGTTCTTCGCCACCAGCGTGGCCAACCGCGTCTGGGCGCACTTCTTCGGCCAGGGCATCGTCGAGCCGGTGGACGATATCCGCGTGAGCAACCCCCCCAGCAATCCGGAACTGTTCGAGGCCCTGGGGGCGAAGTTCGCGGCCTACGGCTACGACCTGCGGAAGCTCGTCCGCGACATCTGCACGTCGCAGACCTACCAGCGCTCCTGCGAGCGGAACGCGTCGAACGCCGCGGATGAGCGCAACTTCGCCCATGCGGTCGCCCGGCGGATTCCCGCCGAGCAACTTCTCGATTGCCTCAGCCAGGCGACCGGCGCCCCCGACAAATTTCCCGGACTGCCGGCCGGTGCGCGGGCGGTGCAGATCGCCGACGGAAGGACAAGCAACTATTTCCTGACCACGTTCGGGCGCTCGCCGCGCGACACGGTCTGTGCGTGCGACGCCAAGACCGAGCCGACGCTGTCGCAGGCCCTGCACCTGCTCAACGGCGGCACGATCCAGGGCAAGATCCAGCAGGGCGGTCTGGTCCGCCGGCTCGTGGCGGAAAAGAAGCCGCCCGAGCAGATCCTCGAGCAGCTTTACATCCGCTGCCTGTGCCGCCGGCCGACCGCGGAGGAAAGCCAGCGGCTCCTGGCGGTCGCCGCCGAAGCGCCGTCGGTGGAGCAGGGGCTGGAAGATGTGTTCTGGGCGATCCTGAACTCGCGGGAGTTTTTGTTCAATCACTGAATCGGCCGCTGAAAGCGCCGGCGGGCCGTGCAGAATGCCGTCGCCACGCGTCCCGCGCCGTGGGTGCGTGGGTGGGAGGGCCAGCCGAGCGGCCGAGGCTTGCCGGAAACCGGAAAGAAGAGAGGTTGCTCAACGATGCGTGCCCTATCGCAATGCGTGCTGGCGCTGGCAGGTCTGTGCCTGGCGGGAGGGTTGCCGCTGGCGGCACAGGAAGCCAAGCCCGCCGGTGCCGCCCCGGCCAAGATCACGTACGATGAGCACGTGCGGCCGATCTTCCGCGAGCATTGCTTTGCCTGCCACAGTGCCGACAAGCAGGAAAGCGGGCTGGCGTTGGACAGCTACGCCAAGACGATGGCGGGCGGCTCCAGTGGAGAGGTCGTGCTGCCGGGCGATCTGGCCAGCTCGCGGCTGTGGGCGCTGGTCAGCCACGCCGAAGAACCGAAAATGCCGCCCCGCCAGGACCGGCTGGCCGACGCCAAACTGGAACTGATCCGCAAGTGGATCGAGCAGGGTGCGCCGGAAAACGCGGGCTCGCGGGTGGTGGTCAAAAAGAACCCGCTGGCCGTCGCCAGCACCGCCGAAATCGGCAAGCCCCAAGGCCCGCCGGCGATGCCGCAAGGCGTGCCGCGGCAACCGGTGGTCTATACCCCGCGGCCGGGACAGACCACGGCCCTGGCCACCAGCCCCTGGGCGCCGCTGATCGCCCTGGCCGGGCACAAGCAGGTGCTCTTGTATCATCAGGAGACTGGCGAGCTGCTTGGGGTGTTGCCGTTCCCCGAGGGGGTGCCGCAGATCATCCGCTTCAGCCGCAATGGCAGCGTGCTGCTGGTAGGCGGCGGGCGGGGCGGCCATTCGGGCTGCGTCGTGCTGTACGACGTGGCCACCGGCCGGCGGCTGGCCAAGCTGGGAGACGAGCTGGACGCCGTACTGGCCGCCGACCTCCACCCGACGCAGACGCTGGTGGCGCTGGGCGGTCCGCAGCGGGTCGTGCGGATCTATGCGGTCCAGACCGGGGAGCTCGTGCACGAGATCCGCAAGCACACCGACTGGATCTACGGCATCGAGTTCAGCCCGGATGGCAAGCTTCTGGCGACCTGCGACCGCAGCGCGGGCTTGTTCGTGTGGGAAGCGGAGACGGCCCGGGAAGTGCTGAACCTGCGCGGGCATAGCGGGGCCATTTTCGACGTGACCTGGCGGCTCGATTCGGGCCTGCTCGCCAGCGGCGGCGAAGACAATACGATCAAGTTCTGGGAGCTGAACGACGGCAAGGTGCTCAAGTCGTTCAATGCCCATGCCGGCGGCGTTTTCTGCTTGCGATTCGCCCAGGATGGCCGGCTGGTCAGCGCTGGACGCGACAACACCGTGCGGGTCTGGTCAGCCGATGGCTCCGCGCTGAAGGCGATGCCGGCGTTTCCCGAGCCAGCCCTGCGCTGCGCCTTTGCGCACGATGGCAAGGCGGTGGTCGGAGGCGACTGGGCAGGGCACGTAACGCTGTGGAACGTGGCGGACGCCAAGCCGCTGGCAAACTTCGCATCCAATCCGCCGACCCTCCAGATGCGGGTATCTGCTGCGGAGGAAACACTGAAGCAGCGGCAGGCTGCAGCGGCAGCCGCGCAGCAGGCTTTGGCCGAGGTGCAAGCGTCCCTGGCACGGACAGACCAGGCCCTGACCGCGGCCCAAGCCGTGCTCGCTTCGCTAGGAGGTGGCCAGAAAGCTCTGAAGGAGGCGATCCAGCAGCTTCCGACGGCTGGCATGGACCCCAAGACGGCTGACCCGGCAGCCAAAGCTCTTTCGGAGGCCGAGGCGGCGGCCAATGCGACGGCGGAATCGCTGGCCAAGAAGAAAAGCGAACTTGCGGCGAATCTGGCGGAAAAACAACGTGCGGCCGAGCAGGCCGCAGCTTCGGTGGCACAGGCCGCCCAGCAGCTCGATGCCGCCAAGGCGGAGTTGACCGCGTTCACCGCCCTGCGTGAAAAACTCGCTGCCGCGGCCCGCCAGGCCCAAGAGAAGCTGGAAGCGGCCACGGCGGCCGTCAACGGCTTGCAGCCTCAGGTCGCCGCGGCCAGCGACCGATCGCAGCAGCTCGCTCAGCGCGCTAAGAGCCTCCAGGAGCAGATCGCCGCCCTCCAGGCCGAGCTCCATAAAGTCCTGGCTGAGCAGAAGTCGGCTGAGCAGGCAGCGGCTCAAACCACCAAAGCGCTGGCTGAGGCGGAAGCGGCACTGGAGAAGGTTCAGCAGGAAGCGGCGACCGCTCTGTCCGAGTTCGAAGCGTTTTCCGCCGCCTACGGTGCTCCGTAAGGGCTGGCTCGTCTGCGCGAACCTTTCCGCGGGATTGCTTGCGCGACGGCAGCGGGTGCCCGTGCCGGGCGGACTGTGACGCTGGCTGCGGACTGGTATCTAGGCATGCGGCACGAAGCGTCGCCGCATGACTCGCTGCATGAGGTCGCGCGGCACGAGATACGAAGCCGCCCGTCACACACGCCGCCGGCCCGATTTGCCGGCCAACATCGTCTGCCGCGTCCAAGAAAAAAGCCAACCCGCGCGGAGCTTTTCCCGTCGCGGGTTGGCTACGATTTTGCAAGTCGCAGGCATGCGCATCACCGCATGCCGTCACCGGCTGCAGCGCAGTTACATCGAGTCGCGGGGCCGGATCGCTCCCGTCAGACCGTTGTAGTCGTAACGGTCGTTTTCATGCCATAAAGGCAGGCCCAGTTCCAGCCGCTTGCGGAGCACTTCGATCTTCTCGGGCGAGCCGGCGGGGGCGTCCGTCGGCTCGAACTCCACGTTCGGATCGGGAGACCATTCCTCGTCGTGGCCATACTTTAAGATGGCCTCAAATACGTTCTTACAGCGTTCCATGGTTCCTCCTACGAGTCGATACGTTCAGCCGGGCAACTGGCGTGGGGCACTAGCCCGCGTGCCGCAGCAAGCCGCTCGCCAGAGCTTGCGGCACGCCGTAGCCTACGGCGGGTTAAAGTCCGTTAGCAGATCGCAGCCAACCTTTCCCGGACCCCCTCAACCAGTCGCAGAGGTCTGTGGGGCTGCGTAACGAACGGTCTTTCTCATTTTTCATGGCGCAAGCCGTCCGTCAAGGTTTTTGGGGCTAGGAGAGCTGATTTCTTGAGGGAATTTAATCTTCCCAAGCCCAAACAGGCCCTCGCAAACGCACGTACAGCCTGTGTGGAAAAGTCGCTTATTGACCGCTCGCAAATCCCCTAAAATCAGCGACTTGAAACACGATGGCTCACGGGTGCCTTTAGACGCCCAGACTTTGTGAAACAAAGAACGAGGTTTTAAACGCCATTAACGACTAGCTTAGGGAGCCTGCTTGACAATCGACCGACGATCTGCTGCTCATCACGGCACCCCTCCTTATAGGTGGGTCTTGGGGTGACGGCGACCGGTTCCGCGCCGCGCGCGATTACCTCGGGCATCGGCGGCTCGCCGCGCCGGAATTGGTCGGTATGCTGGAGTAAGGACGCCGACAGTGCCTTGCGGATTGGCGCATCGCGGCAGGCTCGGGCAAAGTGGACACTTGGGAAACGGGACGCTTCATGCTCTGGATTCAACGGCAGATCTCGCTTGCACCCCGCAGGCGAGGGTTCCATCTGGTCACGGACGAGATTCTCGCGGCCCTGCCCGAACTGCGGAGCATCCAGGTGGGGATACTACATCTGTTTTTGCAGCACACCTCGGCCTCTTTGGTCATCAACGAGAATGCCGACGCCGATGTCCGCAGCGACCTAGAGACCGCGCTCAACCAGTTGGCTCCTGAGGATTTCCCTTACGTCCACACGATCGAGGGGCCCGACGACATGCCGGCCCACGTCAAATCGGCCCTCCTGGGCTGCGACGTGACGATTCCCGTTGCCGGTGGCCGGCTGCAACTGGGCACCTGGCAAGGGGTTTACTTGTGCGAACACCGCAACCGGGCCGGCCGCCGGAACGTGATCGCCACGCTGTGGGGCCAGCAAGTCGCGTAAAACTGTTTTTTTGAAAAAATAGGGCGATCATTGCGGCGGTGCTGACCCCGGGTTGTCCCAAAGCGCTACAGCAGGCCCAGGGACGTGTGCCGGCAGCGACGGTTGAGGCGCCAGACGCCGGCCTGCCAGCACGTCGAGCGCCTGCCCTGTCTAAAGGCTGCCCTTTCTAGAGATTGCTCAGTGTGGCCAGCGGCGTCGGCCGATACCCGCCGCGGGCCGCCTGCGCCAATTCATCCAGCCACCATTCGATGACGAGCACCAAGCTGGCGTTCGCGTCGACGGCCGCCAGAGCCTGGAGGCCAACCTCCAGGCAGCTCAGGGCGGCGCCGGGCGGCATCTGGCGGGACGCAATGCCGGCGGCCTGCGCCAGTTCGGCCTCGCCGAGCATAGCCCCTGTTTCCTGCTGACGAACGACTGCCTGCCACAGCTCCTGGCCCAGGTTCAGCACCAGCTTCAGCCGCTGTCGGCGAACCGCCGACTCCTTGCTCGCCCCTTCGACGAACTCCGTCGCGAGCCGAGCCGCCGCCGGCACCTCACCCAGTGAAGCCAGGTACTTCAGCATCTGGCCGCGGAAGGCCAGGGCATCGCGGTCGCACCACCAGCGGGCCTGTTCGAGCGACCCGCCGCTACACAGCGCCGCGTGATGCGCCAGCTCTGGGTCCGAGCACTGGCCGGTGCGAAGCAGGAGCTCTTCGACCGCCTCGGTTTCCAGCGGCGCGAACCGGACGATCTGGCATCGCGAGCGGATGGTGGGCAACTGCCGCTGCGGGCTGGTGCCGATCAGGATCAGCAGGGCGTGCGGCGGCGGCTCCTCCAGCGTTTTCAGCAGGCAGTTGGCGCCTTCTTTGTTCAGGTAATCGGCATCGTCGATGATCGCCACGCGATACCGGCCGGCCAGAGGCTTCAGCGCCAGATGGTAGCACAGCCCGTCCCGCATCCGGTGCTCCGCATCGCCGATCAACAGCTCCAGCGGCAGGAACGCCTTGTCGGGCGGCCTGGCCACCGTGAGCAGGTCGGGATGCGTTCCGGCCGCGACCTGCTGGCAGCCGGGGCACTGCTCGCACGCCTCCAGTTGCGCGGGAGATGAGCGCTGGCAGAGCAGGCTGCGGGCCAGCTCCAGCGCGACACTGCGCTTGCCGACTCCCTCTGGCCCGACGAACAGAAAGCTGCCGCCCAGCCGGCCGCGAGCCGCCGCCCGCCGGAATCGCTCCACGACTTGCTGCTGCCCCCGCAGCCACTGCCAGCCCATGGTTCCCTTGTCGTCTCCTCGCAGCGTCTGTCCTGGCCACGCGTGCGAAAGTACCCATCCCGCCGATCCGGTCGCAGCTCCTCCGGCAAGGCGGCGGTGTGCCGCCCTGCACGCCGCGGGCACGACAATGTGGACCACGCAGCGGAAGCGAGCGCAGGGCTACTGCGGCGTGTCGCACATTCCCTGCCGGCAAGCGCCTCCGGTCGGCCGATCGCACCCCGCGTCAGGCCGCCAGCCACCGTCACCCGCCGCATCGCTGCGCTATTGTACGACCTGACACGCAAGTGCCAAACGCCGCGTGCCGTCCGTTCCTGCCGCGCCCGGCCTCTTCCCGCCCCACGGCCCTCCCGTTCGATGACGCGGCTAACAACGTCGTGGCCGCGCACGGCCGGTTTCCGCCAAGCAGGCCCGACCGATGCCTCCGCGCCACCCGACCGCAATCCCCAAAACGGACCACGGGCGCGATGCGCGCAGGGTGGCGCCCGCAAGACAGCACGCCTGCGCAGGGCCACAGGCCATGTTCACGGCAACCGCGCAGAAGGTGCAAGCTAGCTGTGCAGCCATGCGTTCAGCGCGGCGACGACAGCGGCTTGCTGGCCAGAGGTCTGTGCCGTGGTTTCCACACGGAATTTGACCGTGAAACGGCCGTCGGAGTAGATGCCTTCGATGCCATCGCGCCCAACGCGGAAGCGAGTGCGTTCAGTAAGGTCCGGGTTGTAATAGAAAGTCGCACAATGCACCACTTGGGGGACTTCATCCGTGACCTTGGCCATGAAACGCTCAACCTCGGGATGCTCTCCTGGCCAGCCAGCTTTTTCTAGCCGTGGTGGGCGTTTTTGTGCCGGCGGGACCGGTGGTGGCAAGACTCGATCTTTAGCAGTGCGAAAGCGCTCCCGGAAGGTCTCGTGGAAGATCTGGCCGGTCGGAGATAACTCCAGATAGTCCTGCCCCTCGATCGGGACCCTTTCGACGAGGCTCTCATACTTCTCGTCCCAGTCGTCCGCGTAAACCGCCGCAGAGAGCGGCTCCGAAGTACGTTCGAGGTGATAGAGCAACCCGCTAGCCCGCATCCACACCTCGAAGTCGAGGGCGACCGGCATCGGCGGGAAGGCAATGATCTCGCTGAACAGTTCGTGCTTGTAGAAGACCGGAACGCCGATGGCCTGTCCGAGTAGTACGCCGATGGCGATCTGGGCCTTGTAGCCGCCCGTGGCATTAATAGCGCAGGCGGCGGCGGAGCGTTCGCGGATTACGCGGCAGATTTCGCGTGCCAGGTTCCGCAGTCCCTTGGTGCGGAACCGCTTGGGGTCCTGGTCCTGCAGGTCACGCACTTCGATCGTGTCGACGGGAGCGTGACCTTTGGCCTCGTAGTACTTCTTCAGAATGGTAGCGATGCTACGACCGTCGTCCGTGTCGGAATGGAAGAAGAACAAGCCACAGTCGGCGGGGACATACTCCTTGACGATCATGCTAGCGATGGAGTTGATTTCGGCGCCACAGACACGCTCACTAGGGGAAAGCTGAGTGAGTGCCCCCGCGACAGCAGACCAGTCCTGCTGCTGGTAGGCTTGAGCCAGCGGTATCAGGTCATCATGGATTCTGCCCTCAGCCAGGTTTTTCTTGAGTTCCTCCAAGTTGGGTCGAAACAGGCTGGTGCCAACGGTACAGATAAGGATGCTGGGTCGGGTCATCGTTTATCTCTCTTGGAAGGTTTTTGCCCACCAGGTTGTTTGGCTTTTGATCCGTCGGCTATAGTAGGCCAGTAGAAGGAGATTTCACGCTGACTCGCGGAGTGGACGATCAGTGTGACGGTGTCGCCTGCGTTTTGACCCGCAGGTACTTCCGCGGAGTTAACGATCGGGCCTGAGATGCCGCTGGCCACATGTCGAGCCTTCCAACCGCCTTTTTTGGTTCTCTCTTCAAGCAAGACCGCTTCCACCCGCTCTCCAGACCGGGGCAAACTCACTTCTGTCGAAGACGACATGGCGCGTTGACGTGGAGAGCCAATCGCTTGACTGGGAGGAGCCGAGGGAGGTCGCAAAGAGGCTCGCCGGTGCAGGTCGGTCTCGAAGTCTTGGAGAAATGCCTGTAGGAACGCCCGGCTGGTTTGGAGATCGGGCAAATGTGCCGCGGGGAAGGCCACCACGCGGACCAGGTAACCGTTGCCCTCACGCTGGAGGTGAATGTGAACCGGCGAAGCGTGGCGACCGCTTGGGGTCACCGGCGGGGTGGGGTGAAACTGCCCCCGGACATTAGGGCCAAGACGTCTTGGCAAACCGAGGGCTAGTTTTGCTCGATTGTGTTTGTACTTCTTAGCAAAGGTTTGATAGGCATAACCCACCTGATCCAGCACGTTCCACACGTTGGGCCAGCCGAACGCTATCTCCTCGGGACCGAGGATCCGTTCCAACGAAGGCGACTCAGCGCGATGTTCGTCAAATTTATTTGGTAACTGTAGTTGTTGCCGAAGTTGGTGAGCCGATCGCTTGCAAACGTCCACAACGTCATTCGGAAGACTGTTGGTTGATAATGAACCAAAGCCTTTGCGGGCCTTGGAACCGATGCCACCGAAGTAGCACAAGAGCCAGAGGGCAGCCTGTGCTTGGTGCAAGGCTTGCGCGGCAGTGATTTCCCGACCATGGTCGATCTTCTTGGGATCACTGGCATCGGTGCGATTTGCAAAAAAGCGCGTCGGGCGAGCACACATCCGCAATCGCCAACGGGTCGCCGGCTCTAAATAATGACGTCGACGATTCGTTTCATCCATGCCATAGGACAGATACCACAATCCGGGCGTAATTCTTCGGGCATCTCTCTCCGAAGGAATGCCATAGTCAGATGTTTTATGACCGTCATGCGCCGCTACCTTGCTTCGTTTATCGTACGGTTGAGGTCGAGCACGGTCGATCGGTTCGAGGAGGATCCGCACGGCCCCGCTGCCCTTTGTATCGCCCCAGAGGGCGGCTTCGAGAGCGCGGAGCGTTTTGACGTCCATGAAGCCCGCGTGCATGGTCCGCCACCACCAGCGGAGCAGTCCCCGCAGCGTGGCCGGGCGCAGGTCGCAGTCGTCGGCTTGTTGACTTGCCCCGGCCAGGAACGCGGGGGTGACCAGCTCCAAAGTGGTCTCGAACGTCGCACGTGGCTCGGGTGGCAACGCGGAACATGGCGGCTCGACTGGCTTGAAGCCTCCATAGCCGGCATTCGTCTTCGCGCCGGCTCCAAGATGGCACAGGGCTCCGGTCAGCCACTCCTGAGCCAGCTCCACCAGGTGACCCGGCACATCGGCCCGGCGTTTGGTCAGCACAAACGTGAATGTCGTCCCCGGTGTCACGGCCAGGAAGTACACCGGCACCGGATTTTCCCAGTCACCCGGCGGATGCGCCGTGTCATTTGGATCGGCCTGGTAATAGTCCGGGTGATGGTTGTTGACGATGTCCACAACCAGCTTCGGCCATGTTTCGGGCCAGGCATCGTGGAAGACCATATGGCCGGAAGATGCCTTGATCTCCGGCGAATCAGGATCGTGATCGTCGGTTCGTCGCGGTTCGGCAGGGTGGTCGGGATTGCTGATCTGCTGACGGCGATCTGGATGGGGTGCCCAGCCGAAAACGTCTTCGATGTACCGCCAGGCCTGTTGTTTGTCCGGCTGCGTCGGCAGCCAGACGGTTTCAGCATAGGCACGAGCCATGCCCTTGAGGCCGCTGCCGGGGATGTAAGCGAACCCATACAGGGGATGCAGGCAGAGGCCGGCGTTTTCCAGGGCCGAGGCACGGGCCAGGTGCAGCGACAGGGGGCTGACCGTGGTAGCTTGGAAGACGCAGCAGCCGGGTAACGAACCGAGAAGCGACTGCCTCCGGGCCGTAGCGGCCTGGAGCAAGCTCAAGTCGCCGACCGTTTTGCACACCTCCTCAAGAGCTCTTTTCTGAGCGGTCTGATCCCCGGGAATACTCAATTTGTCAAGTTGCAAGCCGGGGTGCCGTTGGGGAACCGGTACCCGATCGATCACCTGGCAGGTGCTCTCAGGAAGGAACCTGCGGCTCATGATTCGTCTCCTTCCGTCAGTCCTTCCGCTTCCGCGAAACGGTTGAGCCAAATGAGATAGGCCAGCGCCTCGTCGGTGGCCCGGCGGAGGAAGTCGGCATGGCCTCTGACGATGCGTTCCAGGAGGTCTTTGGGTTCGCCGGATCGCGGTGGAATGCGCTGGGCGACCCAATCGGTGAGTTCCTCCAGAAGCCCCGGTGCGTAATCCTTGGCTTTCAGGAAAGCCAAGGCTTGCCCCAACCCGGCGGCCATGATCCGCGTGGGCAGTTTCTTGACCTGGCCGCCGAATTTCTTCGGGTCCTGCTCGTGGTGAGGCCCCTGTTTGCCTTTGGCCCGCTGGACCGCATCCCAGGCGTGGCTGGCGCGACGCTGGTCGAGCGTAGGACTGCTGGAACTGGTGATGGTGTGGGACATTATCGAGCCTCCTTTCCGTCCACCAGACGCACCGCACAGAGTCCCTTGCCGATCGTTTCATCAGCGCCGATCTGCAGGATGGTGGGCACGTGCTGGCGCAGGTACGTCAGGATGTCCTGAGCGGTTTTGGGGTCGGTCTCACGGCGGCTGGGGTGGGCCAGCACCACGGAATAAAACAGCGTCTCGGGAGGTAGGAATTCTTCGTAGAAGAGGGCACCTGTTTTGACCGTTTTGCGCTCGTCATCCAGGCGGATGCGGGCCACGACTTCCGTGGCATGGCGGACGAAGTGGGTGAAGTCGTCGTCGTGCAAGACGACAAGGTGGCGCTTCAAGCGTTGCTGCGTCGGTTCATCCACGATGGCTTGTTGGGCGACCCAGTTCGCGATGTGGTCGGCATCGCCCGTCCGATCGAACTCGAATTCCTCCAGCACCAGCTTGGTCCCATCGACCAGAAGCGGGCTACTGGCCGGGCACAGAGCCTTGTTTCTGGCAGGTTCTGCCGGCAATTGCCAACCTGAACCCTCGTTCGCCAGCAGTTTCAGGTCGCGTCGCAGTCGCCCCAGGACGGCCGAACAGGTGACCCAGGCAAAGACGCCTTTGAGCGAGCGGACCGGGAAGGCCAGGAGGCGGGCATCGGTCAGGTTGAGGGCGCCGGCATGCTTGTCGGCCTCGGCGGTTTCCGGACCGAAGACCGCAAACAGCGCACCGTTGTTGCCGGCCGTCCGACGACAGGCGTCGCGCAAGACGCCCTTGAGCGTGGAGGCGGGGATGATCGGCCACTGCGTGTGCCGCTCGCGCTGAACCGGCAGGTCCACCGTGCCCAGCGCGGTGCCGGAGCCAGGGTGTAAACCGGTTTGAGCGTGCAGGAACAGCAACGCAACGGAGGGTGGGTGGGCGGAAGGTGTCGAAGCGTTACTCATCGGTCCAAACTCCTGTCAGAAAGCAGCCCCAGCCTTGCTGACGCTCGTCGTCGGTGTCGGCCAGGCACTGCCCTGCGTTGAGATGAGGAAGAGCATCGAGGAAATAGACGCTGCCGGCGGGTACCGCGAAGCGTGTCGGTTTCGGGCCGCCCCGGGCCAGGTCCCAACCGGAGAAGGCCAGCGACTCGGGAACTGCCGCGGCGACCAGCCGGCCGTCCAGAGCCTGTGGTTTCCAACCCGCCTGAAAGACGCCGGGGGTGGTCAGCAGCACCAGCGGTTTGCGTGTGTCTGTGCATGGGGGAGGTGCCGGCCAGGCGAAAGGTGCGTCAAGCCGCTCGATCGCCACATGTCGGCCTTCGCCACCCAGCGGCAAGGGCCCCAGGCCATCCAGCAACGTCTGCAGCGGCATGAGCGAGCCGGGTTCGGGCAACCGCAGTTCCGCATACAGAACGACCTGCCGACGCGCGTGGAAGTCGTGCTTCAATGCCAGAAAGCCGCGGCCGTAAATCTGCGACTGGGCGGCGACCAAGCGGTCGGGGGCGATGCCGATGCCCGTGCGGAAGTCGTAACCGAACAGGTCGAGGGCGGAGATGATCTCCTCTTCGTGCACGGCCTGGCCGTCCAAAAACTTCTGCAAGCCCTGCGGCGTTAGGTATCCTTTCACCGCCTCCGTCACCTCGAGCCGTTTGAGCCACAAGGGTCGCAGTCCTTGCGGATCGCCGGCAGGGCACCAGCCGGGCAACTGATCCTTCGGCAGCGGCGACAGTCGCCGCAGCGGCGATCGGCTCCCCTTTTTCGGTCGGTGCAGGATGGCGGGAGCTGGGATCAGGACTTCCAGGGGCCGGGTATCGGCATGGCAGCGTGCCAACCAGGGTCCGCGGACGCTCAACTGGCCGATCCAAGGCTGGGCAGGACAGGTTTGTCGCACAGCTTCGGCAAAAGACGCCCCCTGCTCCAAGGCCTGCCTCAGGCGATGGAAATCGCAATTCGCCGCCCGCAGCAGTGCGGTGCGGATGGCACCGGCGAACGTCTGCGGCAGAGGAAGCCCACTGATCATCTGCTCGGTCCCGCTCAGGAAGGGGCGGCCGTCGCGGAAGAACAGCACGTCCAGCGGTCGTGCACACAGCGCGAGGGTTGCGTGTACCGGTGGGGTCATCGATCCTTGTCCCTCCCTCGTACGAGGAACGAGGCAGATTGACACAACGTCAGGAAATGCAACAGAGCTTCACCGCTGGAGGTAAAACGCGGTTGGCTCTGCCCGTCCTTCGTAACCGTCGACTCACAAAGCTGCCGGAATGCTTCTACGAGTCGGTCCGGTGGAATGAGGTCAGGTGTGGGCTGGTCGGCCCGACGCACCTGGCGGCGGATCTCGGCCTGGATCGCTTCCCGAGGCAACTCGGCGAGGGTCTGCTGCTGGGCGTAAAGATGGTAGGACCAGCGATCGGAAGCGCCCGCTTGGAACGCGTCGCCCCACGCCTCGACCGTATCAACAAAATCCCAAGGGCAGACCGCGGTCGTATGCTCCCCGGAGCGGCGGCGGATCGTGATCGCCAGGGCGTTCCGACCGGCCTGCTTCGCCTCCTCTTCGGCCCGGCGGGCGTCTTGCAACACCAGACGCAGATCATCCATGGCATGGGCGACCACCAGACCGCCGGAAATCGTGGCCCGCGAACCCATCAACAGGTACTCTCGACGGTCCGCAGGATACCAGTCGCTGACATACGCCTGTTGCAGTTCGCGAGCGCAGGCCAAGGCGGTGCGCGTCGGCAACAGGATCAAGGAATCGTCCCCGCCGGAATAGATGACCGTGCCGTGATACTTGGCAACCACCTCGGGCACGACATGCAGGGCGAAATTGGCCAGCGCCGTGCTGAGGGCGGCGTGCAACGCCGGCCCGACGGGACGCTTCGCCTCCAAGCCAGGCTTCGCCGGTTCCCCCAGACCCTCATAGTAGCGCACCAACTCGGGATGCATCACCTCGCGGACCTTGGGCGAGTTTTCCCCGCGCAACCAGCCGCCCAGGTCGTCGCCGTCCAGCTTCAGCACTGCATAGTAGACTGGCGGATCGCCGAGGGATTCCCGTTTGCGTGCTTCCACGATCTGCTGCCACAGCGTCTTAGGGCAGGGGTCAGCCTCCTCCGGATCCTCGTCCGGCTTCGACCAGTGCAGCCAATGACCGTTCCAGGGAACACCCCAAGCGTGCCGCCAATCGATGCCGGCACGCTCGAGCCAATCGGCCGCCGCCACGGTCCACGTATCTGGAAACCGCAGGTCCTGGGACTCCAGGGACAACTGTGGCGACAGGAGGGCTGGTGCGGCAAATCGCTTCACCAGGGCGATGGCACAGTGAGCCTCGCCGCGGCGGAGCCGCACGCCCTCGACGCATAGTTTCTGAGCCGCCTGATTCCAGAACTCCCGCGACTCGCGGAACTCGTCCGGCCCCATCTGTTCGAACGTCCCCAAGAGCGAACACTTCTGCGGAACCCGCTCATGGAAGTTCACGGTGGGGTTGGGCGGCACAAAGCGGATGCTGCGCTGCGCGGCTAACGACCGTTGCACCAATTCGACCTGATACTGCCAGCGGCCGGCATGCTGCTGGCCGTAGTCGGGGCGGTCGTGTGGAGGAATGGCCAGGGACAGGTTGCGGACGGCCTGGGCATTCGGAAAAGCCTCACCGAACGACTCTTTCCCGGCCAGCAAGCGAGGGAGCCGTTCATTATCCACCTCTTCCGTCGAACCACTCAGCGGGATGACCGCGGTGGCGAAGGTAAAATAGTTACCCACTTGTTGTTGCCAGCGTTTGTCCCAATCCGCACATAAAGGATATAGCCTCGGATTCAGGATGTTATGCACGGCGTCGGCCAGCTCTTGGACCGCTTGCTGGGCCGCCTGCCGACATGCGTCAGCCACTGCCGTGGCTTGTTCGCCGCGAGCTCCCCACGGTACTACCGCCAGGAAGCGGTGGGGCAACGCTGGCGTCTTGCGCACATCGACATCAGGTAACGGTACTTTCTGACCCAACTGCTGCCGCAGCCACAGGTCCACCAGCGGATTGCCGCGGAGCGCTGGGTAGATGAGGGCCGTCGGGCCGCACTGCTCGAGGATCGGGAGCATCGCCCGAAACGCCAACCAGGACAGGATCATGCTGCCCGACCACAGGTCGCGCACCGTCCGCGCGGCCTCGATGAAGCGCTGCACGGGCCCCAGGGCGAAGGCTAACAAAGCAGCTCCGCCGCCGGAGCTCAGCGCCGCTTGGAAGGCAGCGACGATATCCAGATGGTGCCAGAGGGTGTGATCGGGCGTGCGGGTATCGGCCGGCAGCAGCGAGAAACATTCGTGAACCTTGTCCGCGAGGGCCTCCGGCCACAATCGCCAGAGGGCCAGGAAGCGGTTGCGCAACAGTTCTTCGCCTTGACCGGGCAACCCCTCGATGACGGCCTGGAGCTGGTCCTGTACTCGCTGCCGCAAGGAATCGTCCAAACCAGGGACCGCCAACTCTCTTTTGTTCGCCGACAGCGGGTGGATGCCGAGCAGGACACCACCCGACGGCCCCACGGTCTGCTCCCCTTGTTCGCCGGCGCTGGGCATCGGCAACCGCTCGATGATCGATGCCAAAGGATCGGCCTGCGAAACAGCCTCTTCCAGGACCTTCCTGCTGACGCTGTCGCCGACGGCAATTTGGGCGTTGTCCCGGGCCCGGCGCACGTGGCCCCGGATCGATAGCGCCTTGTCCGGCGGGTCGTGCAAGAATGCTAACAATACGTCCTTCCAGTCCGTGCTCACGAACCTACCTCCCATCCGTCTGTGGCCGTGTGTCCACCGCATCCGAGCCCCAGCGCTCACCAACGAAGCGCCCGCGCAAAGGTGTGTGCCAACACCGGGCTCCCGCACCAAGGAAGCTCCTTCCCGGGCTCCAGGCTGGGCGTTGCGGGCTTGCTGTGCCGCTGGAATGCTCCCCGGCGAGGTCTGCTAGCCACCGTCTGTGTCGCAGGACCGCGCCGGCGAAATGCTTCGAGTCCTGCATCTCCTCGACGCACGATTAGCTCTGGTCTGCTCACCCTGGTGCCTCTGCAAGCAGGCGGATCGCGTTGGGATGCCAGGCCGCTGCCGCGAGGGACGCGGTGCGACTGGTTCCAGGAATCACTCCCGGGCGCGCTGGGGGAACAGCGGGGGCCCCCTGGCCAGCTCCGTCGCAAGCGCGATTGCTTGCATGGCCCCATGTCGCCTCCCCAGGACACTTATCGACCCCCAACTAGAACTGCAAAGGCACCCTAACGTAACGACTCGCGTGCTCGATGGGAAGGATCTTTCCGCCAGCGGGCCGGCTTGACCGCAAAATACCGCAAATACTCGCGAGAAAAATATTTACATGACACCACTTAATAGGAATCCATTGGCATTGCCTTTCTGTGGGGGGGAGGATTCGCCCTTTGAGCCAAGCGGTCCGCAACGGCTGCACTGCCGACGCGCCAGCAACGTGTCAGGAAGAACTCGCTTCGCTGCCGACGCTGCGGTTTCAGACGCTCGAGAAAACGCTGTTCTCGGCCGCGTAAAGTAGAATATGCCCGACTTGCGGCACGACCGTCCCGACCGAACCTGCCTCGTCCGATCGAGAACGACCCGATGGCGCGACTGGTTTCATTCCTGGTGCTGGTCACCATCCTGGTGCTGATCGCCATCGTGTTCGTGCAGGTGATGGCCGGCTTTTTCGTGCCGCTGTTTCTGGCGGCGCTGCTGGCCGTGGTGGCGCAGCCTCTGCATCGGGCGGTGCTGGCGCGCTGCCGCGGCTACCGGCATCTGGCGGCCGGCGTCACGACGGCGCTGGTGACCTTGATCGTGCTGGTGCCGGTGGGGGTGGTGGTGGGCACGGCGGTGCTGGAGAGCCTGTCGCTGGTGGACCGCCTGCAACTGAGCAACGTCCGCCAGCGCTTGAGCGACCTGAGACGCGAGTTTGGTCTGCAGATCCCGCAGGAGCGGGATCTGCGGCAGGTCGAGGCCACGCTCCAGGCCTGGCGGCAGAAGCAGCGCCATGGCGAATCGCTGTCGATCAAGCCGGAGCAGGTGCAGAATCTGCTGGACCGGCTGACGAAGGTGGAAGCGCACCTGGCGCAGCAGCCTGCCGGCAGCGTCGCCGCCGATCCTGCGCTGTTGCGCCAGCGGCTGACGGCACTGAGAGACGCGCCGCCCGACTCGGTCGAGCGCGACGAGGCGCTGTTGGAAGCGGAGGCGGAGTTCCGCGAGTTCAAACGCAACTTGCTGGGAGGGACCTATCGGGCCTGGCTCACGGAGTGGGTCAACCCCAGCGACGAACAGATCGAGCAGCTCCGGCATTCGGTGCTGGCCGCTGCGGGTCCGATCCTGTCGCTGGGCACGGATACGGCGCTAGTGGCTCTGAAGATCGGCTTCGGTGCGCTGATCACGATCGTGACGCTGTTTTTCTTGCTGGCGGAAGGATCGGCGATGCTCGAAGGGCTGATCCGCCTCTCGCCGCTGGAAGAGTCGCATGTGCGGGAGCTGGCGGCCGAATTCGACCGGGCTTGCCGGGCGATCGTGACCGCCACGCTCTTGTCGGCGGCGGCGCAAGGCGTGCTGGCTGGCGTGGCGTTCTACGCGTGCGGCCTGCGCGGCTCCGTGGCCCTGCTCAGCCTGCTGACGATGATCGTGGCGCTCGTGCCGTTCACGGGCGCGGCGGTCGTGTGGGTGCCGGTCGCCCTGTACCTGTATTTCTTCCAGGGCGAAACCTGGACGGCCGTAGGGCTGGCCGTCTACGGGACAGTGGTCATCTCGCTGGTGGACAACCTGATCAAGCCGCTGGTGCTGCACGGGCAATCGAAGTTGCACCCGCTGCTCGCGCTGCTCAGCGTGCTCGGAGGGGTGCGAGCCCTGGGGCCGGTCGGCATTCTGGTCGGGCCGATGGTCGTGGTGTTCCTGATCACCCTGCTGCGGATCGTGCAGCGCGAGCTGTCGTCGCTAGACCGCTCTTCCTGGATGTTCTGGCGCGGCTTTGTACCACGCTCCGCTGCCACCGCGCCGCGAGCGGCCTGCGATGGGAAAACGCCACCTGATTCCGACGACGAGCCGCCGCCATCGCGTACCGCCGCAGCACCCCACGACGTGCCGCCGCATGCCGCGACGGTTCCGCAGGGTGGTCTGCTTAGCGGCCCGAGGGCCGACTCACCCTCCTCCGGCGACCCATCCACGACGTAGCGCCGCACTGCCGCTTGCTTCCTTGCAGCGACCCGGCCGCCCGCAGATCCCCGTGTCACAAGCCCGTGCCAAAACGGTCCATCCCCGACCTTCTTCCTCGGCGGTCCGAAGGGAGTGAAGGCGCATTTCTCGTCTCCAAGTCGCCTAGTGTTCTGGCGGCGGCCCGCCGACCTGCTCCGATTCGATCGACAACAAGGGCTTTCGGCGCGGCGTGGTTGCCGGGCAGCCGCGGCACCCGCCGCACGCACCTCCGAGGCCACGCAGCGTCTTCCATGCCCGCCGGGCCAGCACCAGCGCGCTGGTCGCGACCGCCAGCCCCACGATCACGGCTTGCCAGTCGACCGTCATGCAGCCACCTCTATAGGACCGGCAGGGTCCAGCACCGCGCGGCCGTTCCGCTCCGTGCAGCCCGCGGTCCTGTCCTGTGGCGGTGCCGCTTACAACGGCAGGCAGAGCCTCCCGATCTGATATGTCGCCAGCGCCGCGACATACGCCAGACTCGTCATGTACACAAACGTCACCAGCGGCCAGCGCCACGAGCCGGTCTCGCGGCGGATCACCGCGAGCGTCGAGCTGCACTGGGCACACAGGGCGAAAAACACCATCAGCGACAGGGCCACCGGCAGGTTGAACACTTTGCGGTCCGTGCCTTCCCACGTCGCCGCGCGGAGCGTTTCCCGCAGAGCGTCCGACGTGGCTTCCTGCTCCTCGCCCAGATTGTAGATCACGCCCAGCGTGGCGATCACCACCTCGCGGGCCGGAAACGACGCGATCACCGCACAGCCGATCCGCCAGTCCCAGCCCAGTGGTCGCACCGCCGGCTCCAGCCACCGGCCCATCCGTCCCAGATAGCTCGTGGCCAGGTAGGCTGCGGCGATGCGGTTTTCCACCTCGGTGTGTGCCGCCTCCAAAGCCTCGTCGCGGCTGCCCGGCGGCACGCTGGAAAGCTGCTGCGCGAGCTGGTCTTGACGGGCCCGAAGCTGCGGGTCGATCGCCTGCGCATCGTGCGGGAAATAGCCCAGGGCCCACACCACGATCGCCACGGCCAGGATCAGCGTGCCGGCCCGGTACAAAAACGCCCAGCCCTGCTCCAGCATCCTCAGCAGCACCACCTTCAGCCCCGGCAGCTTGTAGCTGGGCAGCTCCATCACGAACGGCGGCGACTGCCCGCGCAGCAGCGTCCGCCGCAAGAGCCAGGCTACCCCCACCGCCGCCACGATCCCCACGCTGTACATCGCCAGCATCGTCAGCGCGCGCAGCCAGGGGATCGCCACATGGCCGAGCTGCACCGTCCGGTCGGGCACGAACGCCCCGATCAGCAGCGTGTACACCGGCAGCCGGGCGCTGCAGCTCATCAGCGGGGCGATCAGGATCGTCACCAGCCGATTGCGGCGGTCTTCGATCACCCGCGTGGCCATGATGCCCGGCACCGCGCAGGCGAACGACGAAAGCAGCGGAATGAACGATTTGCCGGACAGCCCCACCTGCGCCATCAGCCGGTCCATGAGGAACGCGGCCCGGGCCATGTAGCCGCAGTCCTCCAGCACGGCGATGAAGAAGAACAGCACGAAAATCTGCGGCAGAAAGACGACCACGCTCCCCACGCCGCCCAGCACGCCCGTGATCAACAGCGAACGCAGCATGCCCGGCGGCACGACCGCCGCGATCGCCTCGCTGGCCCAGCCATTGACCCCGTCGATGAGCACGGAGGCCGGCTCGGCCACCAGGAACACCGCCTGGAACATGAGCAGCATCACGAGCACGAACACCAGGCTGCCCCACAGGCGGTGCGTGAGTACGGCGTCGATCCGGTCGCTGAGCGTGCGGGGACGCTGGCTCGGCCGCGAAACCACGCCTTCCAGCACCCGGGCGACCCAGCCATAGCGCGCCATCGCTTCCACGCCGGGCACCGGCAAGCCCGCCTCGGCCAGACGTTTGCGGGCGGCCTCGACCTCCGCCAACAGGGCCGCATCCACGCCAGGCAGCCCCGACCGCGCCAGATAGCCGCTGGTGTCCAATAGCAGCCGCTCCAAAAGGTAGCGCGGGGGTCGCCGGGCCGGGGTGCTGGCCCGCTGCGCCAGGGCCTCCACCTCCGCGACGAACGCGTCTGGAAACGGGCTGGGAATCTGGGGGGACGGTTCGCTGGCCGCCCGGACGAGCGCCTCCTTGAGCGCCTCCAACCCCACCCCCCGATGTGCCTGGATCGGCACACACCGCACCGGAAGCTGCCGGTGCAGCCGCTCCAGGTCGATCGACAGCCCGCGCCGCTGGGCGATGTCGACCATGTTCAGCGCGATCACTGTCGGCAGACCCAGCTCCAACACCTGACTGACCAGGTACAGATTCCGCTCGAGGTTGCTGGCATCCACGATGCACAGCACCACGTCCACCGGCGGCACATCGGGCATCCGCCCCAGCAGCACGTCCACCGCCACCATCTCGTCGGGCGAGCGCGGCGCCAGACTGTACGTGCCCGGCAGATCGACCAGCGTGAACCGCTGGCCGTGAAACTCCGTCTGCCCCAGCTTCTTTTCCACCGTGACGCCCGGGTAGTTGCCGACCCGCTGCCGCACACCCGCCAGCGCGCTGAACAGCGTCGACTTGCCCGTGTTGGGGTTGCCGATCAGGGCCACGGTCAGTGTTTTGCGGGAAGCGGCAACCGCCATCGCTAGGTCATCGGGCAGATTGGAGGGATGCGTCGGCCGCGAACGATCGCCCTCGTGCCGGTGTCCCTCGGGCGATCGCCCAGCCGCATGGTGGGACGCTGCGTGTCTGCTCATCCCTTGTCGCTCATCGGACTACCGGCCACCTCGACATCGACCCTCGCCGCCTCGCTCCGCCGTACGCTCAGCCGGTAGCCGCGGACCTCGACTTCCAGCGGGTCGCCCAGAGGTGCCTGGCCGACCATCGTCACCGCTGTCCCTGGGGTCAGCCCCATCTCCAGAAGACGGCAGGCCAGCTCGTCGGCCCCCGCGACCGACCGGACGCGTCCGGAGGCCCCGATAGGCAAGCGATCAAGCTGCATCAGCCCGCATCTCCGAGGCGCACCAGGACTTGCAGCCCCTCATGATCGCGGATCGCCAGACGTGTGCCGTCCAGTTTCACGATGCACGTCCGCCCCCCCTGCACGACTTCCACCGGCCGTCCCACCCGCATGCCCAATTCTTCCAGGCGGTGTACATCCTCCGGGCGTCCGAGCAACTGTTCGATCCGGCCGCGCTGGCCACTGGTGAGGAGAGGAAGGGGAAGGGTGTCGTTCATGGGCAGGTGGGCGCTAGTGCAGGTGAGACGCACGCAGGGTAGGCTTATTGAAACTGAGTCTCACTAAATCTTAGACCCTCCCCAAGTCCTTGGCAAGACCCCTGCCCACCTCTCCCTTATCCCCCGACCGCTAGCCCCGCCGGCAGCACCGTCCCACAGGGATAATCGGGCCGCCCCGACGCAGCCTCTTCCAGCCGCCGCATCAGCGCCAGCACGATGTCTTCCCGCCACGGCAACGCCGAGACCTGCACCCCCACGGGCAGCCCCACGCTGCCGCTTTGTCCGGCACTGGCCTGCTGCAGCACCTGGTCACGCGAGGAAGCGAGCGGCCGATCCTCACCCGGCTGCACCCGCGTCAGCGCCAGACTTCCCGAAGGCAGCCCCAGGAGGTTGATGAGCAGGCTGTAGCTGGCGGCGGGCAACAGGTCGTAGGCCACCACGTGCGGCGGTGCGGGCAGAGCGTAGGGAGGACACAGCAGCCCGTGGATCCGCTCGCGACATAACCACGCAAGCACCTGCCGGACAAGCCGCTGTTTCTGATCGACGAGCTGCCAATAGCCGTCCGCACTGCGCGGGCGGACGGCGTGGACCAGGCGGGCCATCCACGTTTGTCCGGCCTGACGCAGACCGGCCACCAGCACCGCCCGCAGCGGCTGCGACAGGCTGGCGATCCGCAGTAGGCGACGCACCCGCCAGTCGAGCCGGCTGCCCTGCGCCAGCCGGCGCCCGTCCGCACCGCCATCTGCGGCAACCAGGCTGCAATACAGGTCGAACGCCTCGCCGGCTTTCAGGTGCTGCTGCACCTGGGCAGGGTCCAGTTCGATCACCTCCAGCCCCTGCTGCTGCAAGATGTCCGCTGCCTGGCGGACAGCCCGCACGATGGCCGGAGCGGGTGGGAAGAGACCATCGTCGGTCCAGACGGCGACGCGCATTCCTTCCAGCCGCACCGCTTTGGCGTCTCCTGCCGCGCAGGGCACGACGTCCGGGGCGATGTGGCCGTCGCTGCGATCGGCCAGTACTTGCAGGGCCAGTTCCAAGTCGGCCACGCTGCGGGCCATCGGTCCGGGCTGGGTGATCAGGGCTTCCAGCCCCCGGAGCGTGCGAAAACTTCCGCCCCGCGGCAGACGCAGCGAGCTGGGCTTGATCCCATGGATGCCGCAAAAGTGGGCCGGGATGCGGATGCTGCCGCCCAGGTCGTTGCCCAGCCCCAGGGGCGAGGCGCGCGCGGCGATCAGCGCGGCCTCCCCGCCGCTGCTCCCGCCGCACGTCCGCGCAAGGTTCCAAGGGTTGTTGGTGCGGCCGTAATGCGGGTTGTCCGACTCGTGCCAGATCATGAGCTGCGGCACGTTGGTCTTGCCCAGCACGATTGCCCCAGCCCGCCGCAGCCGCGCCACCAACAGCCCGTCTTCCTCCCGCGGTCGTTGCCGCTGGGGGGCGGTCAGCCCGATCGTCGAAGGCAGCCCGGCCACATGGAAACACTCTTTGATGCTCACGGGCACCCCGTGCAGCGGCCCGCAAGCCTCCCCCCGGGCCAGACGCGCATCTGCCTGCCGGGCTTCTTCCAGCGCCGCCTCCAGCCGAGGCAGCACCAGCGCGTTGATCGCCGGGTGCGTCGCTTCGATCTGCCGGACAAACGCTTGCAGCACTTCCACCGCGCTGATCCGGCGCTGGCCGATCTCGGCCGCGATGCGGCTGGCCGACCACTGGCAGACCTCGGAGGCTGCCTGGCCCGAAGTTCCAGCCAGGTCCGGCAGACCACCCGGCACATCACCCGGCATGCGGCAGGTTCTCCTTGGGGGTAACCGGACGGGCTCAGCCGGTGGGCGAGGCGCACGGCTAGCGGTGGGCTGGCAGGCGTCCTGCCGCGGCAGTCGCCCAGCACGCCTACTGCTCGATCTCTTCGAGGCTCGGCAAGGCGGCCTCCAGACGCTCGATCCCCTCGCGGGTGACGCCAGGCAGGAAGGTCACCACCAGGTGCCGCAGGTTTTTGAGGCCCTGCAGGTGTTCCAGCCCGGCGTCAGTGACCTGCGTGCTGCCCAGGTGGAGATATTCCAGGTTGGTCAGGCCGGCCAGATGCTTCAGCCCCTCGTCTGTGATGTTGCACTTGTCGAGGTTCAGACGCTTGAGCTTTTTCATCCCCGCCAGATGCACCAGCCCGCCGTCGTCGATCTGGCAGGACCAGAGGTTGAGGTCTTCCAGGTTGGTCAGGCCGCGGATGTGCTCCAGCCCTTCGTTGCCCACCGCGGCCGTTTCCGACAAATCCAGCACACGCAAGTCCTTCATGTCCTTGAGGTACGACAGCGCCAGGCTCGTGATCGGCAATTGCCGCAAATCGAGTTTTTGCATCTTCGTCAGCCCGGCCAGCTTGGCGATCGCCGCATCATTGAGCCCTGTGGCACCAAACAGCGCTACCTCCGTCAGGTTGGTCAGTCCGCGGATGTGCTCCAGGCCGTCCGCCGTGACCCCCGTGCACTGCTCTAGCGACAGCACCCGCAGCTCCTTGGCCCCACGCAGGTACGACAGCACGCGGTCGTTGATGTTCGGCCCCCACAGGCGAAGGTGCCGCAGCTTGGGAAACCCTTCCAAAATCACCAGTCCCTTTTCCGTCGGCTGGTTGCAATCTTGCAAGTCGAGCAGCTCCAGATGCTTTAGGTCCTTGATCGCCAGGCAGCAATCGTCATTGAAACGCGCGTTGTACACCACCCGCAGCCGCTTGAGCGTGGGAATCTGGCCCACGTGGCGATAACCTTCGACCGTGATGGCCGTCCGTTTCAAATCCAGATCTTCCAGACGCGGCAGCTTCTTCAAATGGGCCATCCCCGCGTCCGTCACGCTGCTCCGCTCCAGCCGCAGCACCCGCAGGTTGGGGTGCCCCGCCAATAGCGCCAAGCCTGCATCGGTCACGCCGCGTACATCAGCCCCCAGCTCCCGCACGTAGGGCAGCCCAGACAAAAACTTCAGCTCGGCATCGCTGCCATGATCCCGATCCAACTCCACCGCCACCACACGACCTTCCGAGTCCTTCCGCAAGTTCGCACCCGCGGCGACCAGTGCGGCGATTGCCTCCGGGTCCTCCTTGAGTTCGCTTTTGTCCGCCGAGTCGCCGGCTTTCGGTGCCTGTTGGGCACGTGGCAGCGGCGACGGACAACCAACCAGCCCCAAGCCCCAACAGCTTACGGCCATGATGCACCACAAAACCCTGCTTCGACGTGGCTGTTTCACCGTCATATCCAAGACTCGCATGTCAAGGTTTTTTCTTGGGAAATACCTGGCTCGCTGACGCACCAGCCGTCCCTTCGAGCCGATTTCGCTCTGCCAGCGTCCTTTCCCCAATGGGTGCCCAATGGGCGACTCCTCCTTCTGGCAACTCGGCCGCTTGGGACGGGCTGCCGGCCGTGGCAGGCAACACACGAGGCCGGACGGCCGGTATGGGTGGACCGTGTGCCATCGGCCATCATGGGCACACAGCCCGGCCAGGTGCCTGCACGCTTCTGCAAAGCACGCGACCCGCACCAGCGACCTTTGCTAGCGTACCGGCCGCTCGCACCGACCGAAAGGGGCGAACCAGCCTCGATCCGCATCCACTCCTGCAAAAACACACAACACCACGAGAAACACTTCAGATCATTGGGTGTCTTGCGTGCTTGCCGTTCCATCGACTCGCTTGGCGGGAAACTCTGCCGACTACGGCCTTTGTGCCGCGCGACCGCGCGGGTCAGACGAGAAGCTTTGCCGCCTGTAGGCCAGAACCGGTGTTCGCAGCAACGATCCCGTCGATAAATCCCTAAGTCAGCATCGTTTGCAAAAGCGGCACAGACGCTTTGGCGGTCTGTCCCAAGTCTGCCATGGGGCCCCATGCCACGCAAACGCAAGGCCGCATGCCGCATCTGCCTCGGGCTACTCTGTGGTTGGGCAAGATGCCTCAGTTGCGTAAGATTCTGTCGCAAAATAACTTGCAGCAAAACGCACGACGTGACTCGCGGTTCTTTACCCGCGACATGCGGGATGCCGCAGCACAGGCTCGTGAGGGTCCGGCTGGCCGGCCGGACCTGTGTGCACGATACCTGGGCGCGCCATATCGCCCGACGCGGCGGCTGGACCGCCAAGGGCCGGTGTGGGTCTTCCGGGCGAGATCACCACAAGAAGCTGGGCCGGGGTGCTATGTCCTCAAAATACCCCTAGCCCCTGGCGTGCGGTCGGAGCAGCCCGCCCTCGAACTGGCCATCGCCCGGCTTCGTCGCGAAGCCGAAGTGGCACAGCAGGTTGTGCACCGGAACTTGACGACGGTACTGGACGTTTTGACGCGGGGGCAATCGCTTTCGCTGGTGCTGCCGTACCGCGACGGTGCCAGCCTGCGGCAGGTGCTGGACTGGTACCGTGGCCAGCACCTCGCCGCACCTTGCGGTCTTGCGCTGTGGTGGGTCGCGGGCGTTTTGCGCCAAGTTGCAGCCGCTTTGGCGGCGATGCATCAGGCCGGTTGGATGCATGGACAGGTGCAGCCCGACCACGTATTGGTTCATCCTAGCGGTCATGCGTGCCTGATCGACCTGACCGCAGCCCGTCGCCTCCAGACGCCTGAATGCCTGGCCGGCGTTGGCGGTCCAAGGGACCTGACGTATGGGGCTCCGGAATGGAGCCACCCAAGGGGACCGGTGACGGCGGCGGCAGACGTTTACGCCTTGGGTTGCGTGTTGTGGGAGTGCTTGACCGGGCACCCCCCCTTCGGGGCGACTACGGCGAGCGAACTGGTGCGTCTGCATCGGCACGCCGCTCTGCCCTCGCTCCGCTCGATCCGGCCCGACATTGCGTGGGATACGGCGGGCGTGGTTTGTCAAATGCTGGCCAAGGAGCCGCTGCGTCGTCCCTCAGCCGCGCAGGTGGAAACGTGGCTGGTGGAGATCGCGCTGGACGTGCTGCCCACGGGCTGTGCACTGGTTCCCGCACACCTGGCCGCCGCCCCCCCGAGCCCTGTGCGGCCCTGACGGTTGGGAAAGCTTTCCAGCCTGTCAAGTGTGCGGGTCGAGCACGCCCCGGCAAAACTCCGAGGGAACCCAGCGGCGGCACGACTGGCATCGCCACCGCGAGGAGAGCTAGGGACGCATGGACGCGCTGGACGGACGGGAGAGTCGCAGGAGCGGTCTGCCTGCCAGGGCCCAGCTGGGGAGGGCTCTGCTGGGGTGTTTACTCGCAGGGGGGCTGTTGGTCTTGGCCGGCCTCAGCCCGCGGCTGATGACGGCCGCGGCCATGGAGGGCGGAGCGCCGATTCATAAGGCATTTACGAACCCAGCAGACCTGACGCCCCCACGGGTTGAAAGCTACCCGGCGTATGATGGCGCCCTCTCGCAGCCGCCGGGCGGCACGGGCTATCCCACCGCGCTGGCCATGGAAACACACTCTGCTGCTGCGCCGCCCCGCGCAGACCTTTCCAAGGCGATTGCCGGTGCCTACGCGCCGCTATTTTATAACAACCAGTTCGGCTATATCGTGCATCCCGACTACGATGCTTGGTTCCCGGGCGACCGCCTCAAACAGCTTGCGCCAGGCTGCTGCTGGCTGGTCGATGTGGGCGGCCAGTACCGTGCCCGCTACCAGGGAGAGCGGAACATCCGCGGCCTGGGGCTGACGGGCCGCGATGACGACTTCTTGCTGCATCGGACGCGGCTATTTATCAATGCCCGTTATGATGAGTGGTTTCGGGTGTATGCGGAATATCTGGACGCCGAGAGCAACTATGAGAATTTCGCTCCGCGTGCCATCGAGGTCAATCGTTCGGACTTTTTAAACCTTTTTGCCGATGCCCGTTGTTGGGAGGGCGATCGCGGCCAGCTCTGGTTCCGGATCGGTCGGCAGGAGCTGCTCTACGGTTCGGAACGGCTGGTTTCGCCGCTGGACTGGGCCAACACACGGCGGACCTTCGAGGGGCTCAAGTTCTTCTGGCAGGGCGAAGCCTGGAACGTGGACGTGTTCGCCACTCGCCCAGTGATCGTCGATCCGATCCGTTTCGACAGCGCCAGCTACGATCAGGAGTTCTTCGGCGGCTGGGCGACGTATAAAGCGATTCTCGGCCAGACGGTCGATCTCTTTGCCATCCAATACAATAACGATGTCGGCGTCAATCGTTTCCGTTATACGACGCTCGGCGGGCGCTGGCTGGCCAGCCGCGACAACTGGCTGTGGGAGGTGGAGGGAGGCACGCAGTTCGGGGAAAACAGCGATGGCAGCGACCATGCGGCCGGCTTCGCCACCGGCGGCATCGGCTACAAGTGGTCTGAACACCCCTTCAAGCCACAGCTTTGGATCTATTACGACTGGGCCAGCGGCGGGAACGTCCGCGGGGCCGGTCAAGGCTTTCATCACTTGTTTCCCCTGGCGCATAAATACCTGGGATATATGGACTTGTTCGCCCGCAGCAACATCCAGTCTCCTAATGTCCAGTTCACCATGCAGCCTCACGAGAAGCTGAAACTCCTGGCGTGGTATTACTATCTGATGCTCGACACCCGGGCCGACACGCCTTACAATGTGAACATGACGCCGTTCGTGCCGGCCGCGGCCCCGACCAGCCGCGATCTGGGGCACGAGCTGGACCTGCTGGCCACGATCACGCTCAATGCCCGGATGGACGTGGTGCTGGGCTACTCGCACTTTTTCGCAGGCGAGTACTACCGGCAGACGCCGGGGCTGCCGTATCGCGACGACGCGGCGTTTTATTACGCCCACTTCCAGTGGAACTTCTAGCCGCCGGCGGGGTGTGGCCGTACGCAAGGGCAGCCCAGGCGGCTCTGCAACCTGGGCCAGCCGGCCGTGTGGGCAAAGCAGGCCGGGCCTGGCGGTACCGCCCCGCCGCTTGACCGCTTCCAGCGCAGGCCTGCACCCGCGCCAGCCCGGCCGGCCGAGGCTATAGTAGACCGCATGAAGCGTGCGGCATGGGGGGCCGCAGCCCTGTGCGGATCATCGCGCCTGCTGGGGACGGCACTAGGGCTGGTCGCGCTGGTCGGTGCGGGACTGCGGCTGATTCAAAGCGGCGAGAGTCTGTGGCTCGATGAGCTGCATACCGCGTGGTGCGCGCTGGCCGATTGGGACGAGGTCGCCGCGCGGGCAGCAGACGGCAACCAGGGGCCGTTGTTCTTCTGGCTCCAGTGGGGGCTGGTGCGTTGGTTCGGGGCCAGTGAGCTGACCCTGCGTCTGACCAGCATCGCGGCCAGCACCGGCCTGGTGCTGCTGGTGGGGCTGTGGGTGGCGCGGCACGGCTCTCCCTTCGCTGGGCTGACGGCGGCGACGCTGTTGGCGATCGACCCGTGGGGCATTTTCTGGGGCAGCGAAGCGCGGCCGTATGCCCTGGTGCAGGTGCTGGGGGCGGCACACGTCCTGGCGGTCGAGCCTTTGCTGACGCGGCCCACGTGGAGGTGGCGTCTCTTCTGGGTGCTGGCGGGTGCGGCGCTGTTCCAACTGCATTACACGGCGGCTCTGCTATTGGCTGCCGAAGCGGCGATCGCTGGGCTGTGGTGGGCCTTGTGGCCGCAGCAGGTGGTGTATCGGCGGGCCCAAGCCGCACGCGACGTGCTGGCCTTACTGCTCCTGATGTGGCCCGCGGCAGGTACCCTGGCGGAAATCAGCCAGCGACGGGCCAACTGGGCGCAGTTCGTGCACGTGCAGCCGCTGGACCAGCTTTTCACATGGTGGCCGCTGGCTTGGGGACTGGTCCTGATCGTGGGGGCGAAAGCGGCACACGCGGGTCTGCGCCGGCTGAAGTGGAGTCCTCCAGGCCAGTCCCCTCCCGGCCCTGCCCCGCAAGATCTGGTGGCGGTCGCCTGCTGGTTGCTCGTGCCGGCCAGCCTGGCCTGGCTGGCGACCGAAACCGATCTGGCCCGGCTGTTTTTTCCGCGATATCTGGCGGCATGCCTTCCCGCAGCAACCATCCTGGGTGCATGGACGATCGACCTGGCACCGGGGCGGTGGGGACGGGTCGCGGCCGTGGGAGTGCTGCTGGGGGCGGCCGGCTATGCGTCGGATCTCTTCCCCGAGCTTGAGCGTTCCGGACGGCCGATCGCCCACCGGCGGGAAGATTGGCGGTCGGCCGTGGCCTGGCTGCAATCGCAATATGCGGCCCATTCCGGCCCTGTGCTGCTGCACAGCGGCATCATCGAGGCGGACGTTCTGCGGGAAGGTCCCACGCCGCGGGAAGTGGCCTATTGCCGGTTCCCGCTGCGGGGGCTCTATCGGCTCGAAGTGCCCGACGACGATCTGATCCCGCTTCCCCGCCGCCGTCCGCGGCAGGATTATCTCCTACCGCCGGTACGCAGGCGACTGGCCGAGGCGGAGGGCTGCTGGCTGGTCGTGCGCGGACCGCCTGAGCGAGCCCGGTGGATCGCGGTGCGGCTGATTGCCGAATTGCACGGACAGTCGTTCGGACGAGGGAACGACGCGGCGGCCACCGACGAGGAGGATGCTCCCTGGGGGCCACATCACGGGCCGCGCTGGCACATCGTCCAGCGGAAGGAGTTCGGCGACCTGTCGGTCGTGCGGCTGGCACGCACTGCCCCACGTACGGGCCAGCGATCCTCCACGCCCTGAGCGCCAACGCTGTGAAAGGGCTTCCGCCCCTAGACGCTTGCCCCGCCGGGCGGCATGATGCACAGCGGCACGGGCGGCCTCCTACCATCCTTGCAATTCCATGCGTCAAATCGGCACCCTTCCCAATCAGCGCGAAGCCGAGCGCTTCGCGGCCTGGCTCGCTACGCAAAACATCGACGCACAGACCGAGCCCGACGGCGCCGGCTGGGCGATCTGGGTCCGGGACGAAGACCTGGTGCCGCAAGCCCGTCAGGCACTGGCCGAGTTCCAGGCCAATCCCGCCGCGGAGAAATTCCAAACGACCCGCCGGCGACCCACGGAAAACACGGCGGCCCCACCCCGGCCCGCTCCCCCCGTCATCGTGATGCGCGACCGCTGGCAGCAGCATCCGGGCGAAGTCCGCCGCAGCCCGATGGTGCTCTTGATGATCTTGATCACCGTGCTCGTCGCGATCCTGACGTACGACGACACCTTCGGAGAGGGACGCCGCGGCAAACCGGGAGCGGCCCTGCGGACGCTGCTGTTCTTCGACCCCCTGCAGCCCATCGCGCCCAACGGCACGTTCGACGTGTGGGCCAGCGTCCGCAAGGGGGAAGTCTGGCGGCTGGTCACGCCGATCTTCATCCATTTCGGCTGGGTGCACCTGGTCCTCAACATGCTGTGGCTGCACAGTTTCGGCGGGCCCGTGGAAGATCGCCGCGGGAGTTCGTTTTTCCTGGCCATGGTGCTGGTGGTCGCCGTCGTCTCCAATGTCGCTCAAGCGGTCGAAACCGCATGGCGGGGACCGGCCTTGTTCGGCGGCATGTCGGGGGTCGACTACGGCCTGCTCGGCTACGTGGTGGTCAAATCGCGGACCGACCCCCGAGAACGCTATTTCGTCGCGCCAGGCACGACGTTCATCGCTCTGCTGTGGCTGGTGCTATGCATTTTGCGGGATATTCCGCCCTTTTCCGACGTGCTGGCACGGTCGATCCCGCCCATCGCCAACTCCGCCCACGTGGCGGGCCTGATCACCGGGGCAGCCCTCGCCTGGCTGCCGCTCCCATTCCGCCGGACCTGACCGATTGAACAGCTTCCACGGCGGGAGTCAAAAGAAAAACGAGAATATTGGTCAGCCCGAACATCCGCCAGCGCCTTCGGGCCTGCGGCCGCCCTAATCGCCTCGGCCGTCCAAGAAAAGCTACGCACGTCAAGCCACAAAATGTAGATTCTTTTCTTTGGCTCGGGTTCCCAGCCGACGGTTCTCGAGGCAGGCGGCTTCCTTGGGAGGAATGGGTGGTTGGCAATCCAAACGAGCAGGCAGGGCGTCTAGTTATCTGGCAGGGCTGATACCGGGCGGGCCAAGGCGGACGTAGGCTTGAGGAGGTTGGCCAGGCGCGGGTTGGACCGCAGGTGCGCAGCCGCGCGGTGGAGCTTGGACTTCTGGACAGGAGATGAGACGATGCTCAGGGCGAAGTGGAAGCGGACGGTGGCAGGCCTGGCCCTTTGGGGGCTGGTCTGGCTAACGGGAGGTAGTGACATGCCATTGGCGAGTGGTCAGGAAGGGAAACCCACGGCGGATTTACCGATTCGCCGCGTGGTGATGTTCAGTTCTGGAGTGGCTTTTTTTGAACATGCCGGCACGGTGGAGGGTACCGCGGAGGTCGAATTGCAATTTGATGCCCGCGACATCAACGACCTGCTCAAGAGCATGGTGGTGCAGGACGCCGGCGGCGGGCGGATCACGGCCGTGCGGTATGGCAGCAAGGACCCGATCATCCGGACGCTGTCGAGGTTCCGGATCGACCTGACGGAGAATCCCTCGTTAGCGGATCTGTTGCAGCAAGTGCGTGGGGAGGCGGTCGAGATCGACGCTCCGACGCGGATGGCCGGGACGATTGTGGGGGTCGAGCGGCGGAATGTGCCGGCGGGCAAGGATGGCGCGGTGGTGACAGCGGCGTTTTTGAATCTCCTCACGGAGGAAGGGCTGCGGAGCGTGCCGCTGGAGAGCGTGGGACGGATTCGATTGAAGGATGCGCGACTCAACGACGAGCTGCGTAAGGCACTGGAGGTGCTCGCCAGCGCCAAGTCGCAGGATCAGAAAGCGGTCACTCTGCGCTGCGAAGGGCAGGGGCGTCGGCCGGTGCGGATCGGCTATATCCGCGAAGCGCCGATCTGGAAGACCAGCTACCGCCTGGTGCTGGGCCAAGGCGCACCGCTGCTTCAAGGCTGGGCGATCGTCGAGAACACGACGCAGAATGATTGGACCGATGTGAACTTGACGCTGATCAGCGGCCGGCCGATTTCGTTCGTGATGGACCTGTACGAGCCGCTGTATGTGCCGCGGCCCGAGGTGCAGATGGAACGCTATGCGTCGCTGCGCCCGCGGACGTATGAGCAGAACTTGATGTTTGAACCGGCAGGAAGGGCCGGCATGGCTCCTGCCGCCCCGGCCGCCGCGGCTGAAGCACAGGCGGCGGATCGCGGGGCGCTGGTCGATGCAGCGCGGGCGATGCTCGGGGGCGAGGAACGCAAGGCCGGCGAGGGACTGCCACGGCTGCGGCGTCAAGCGGCCGATAAGCTGCAGCGCGAGGAACTGGAACAGTCGGTGGCGTCGGCCGCGGTGGCGGGAGAGCTCGGCGAGCTGTTCCAGTATGAGATCTCCGCTCCGGTGCATCTGGCCCGCGGCAGTTCCGCCATGTTGCCGATCGTCAACGAAACTGTGCAAGGAGAGAAGGTGTCGATCTACAACCAGCAGGTGCAGCCCAAGCATCCGCTGGCGGGCCTGCGGCTGAAGAATACCACGGCCTTGCACTTGACGCAGGGGCCGATCACGGTCTTCGACGAAGGGGCGTATGCGGGCGATGCGCAGATTCTCGACCTGCCGCCGGGAGGCGAGCGGCTCATTTCCTACGCCATCGACCTCGACACGGAAGTGGCCCCCACGGTGAAACAGGAACCCACGGCCCTGGTCAGCGTGCGAATCCGCAAAGGCACGGTCGAGACCAGCCACAAGTACGCACGTACCACCGCCTTCGTGGTGAAAAACGGAGCGACCAGGCCGCGGCAGGTGCTCATCGAGCATCCGCGCCAGCCGCCGTGGGAAGTGCTGGAACCCAAGCCGGCCGAGACGACCCGCGACCACTACCGCTTCCGGGTGGCGGTCGAGCCGGGCAAATCGGCCACGCTGGAGCTGCGCGAAGGGTACACCCAGCGGCAGTCGGTCGTGATCACCAACCTCAACGACCAGCAGGTGCAGGTCTATCTTTCGGCGCCGCAGGTCAGCGAGGCGGTGAAGGCTGCGCTGCGCGAGCTGGTCCAACGGAAACTGGCGATCCAGACCGCCAACCGCAAACGCAAGGAGCTGGAGCGGCAACTGGCGGTGATCGAGAAGGAGCAGCAGCGGCTGCGGGACAATATGGCCCAGCTCCCGCGCGACTCCGACCTCTTCCGCCGCTACGTCACCAAGCTCAGTGAGCAGGAAGATCAGGTGGAACGGCTCAACCACGAGATCACGGCCGCCGTCCGCGAGGAAGAGCGGCTCACGCAGCAGCTCGACCAGATGCTGGCCCAGCTCGATGTGTCGTAACGGCTTCTGCCCCCAATCGATCCGGGTGAGCCGTGGCACAGCCCTCCCCCGCTGCGCATCGGCAGTGCGGATGCGCAGCGCTTCGGCCCGCGAAGCGCATCGGACGGCGCTGCCGCCGGCCGCTGCAGCATCCGAGCAGGGCGGTAGCCTATCTACTTCGTCCGCCGGCCGCCTGCTTTGGGAGGATTGTAGACCCAGCGGGCAGCCAGGCTACTGGGTGTCGCTCCATACGCAGCGGCGAAGGCGGAGGAGAAGTCCGTGCCTTTCCGCAGGCCATCCAGCAGCACTGCCAGCCGCCGCGGATCGCTCATCAGGAACTTGGCAAAGCTGAAGCTGCAGATGTCGGCGTCCTCCGGGGGCAGCTTGTCGGTGAGGAAATCGTCCGGCGCTGCCAAACCGCTGACGATCCCTGCCAGCCGCTGGTCCCACTCCGCGATGCGGCTGTCCGCCCCGCTAGCCAGGCGTGTCGCCGCGACCCGTCCGCACCCTTCCGCAAACCACCGCGGGATGTTCCGCCCCAGCGACGCCACATACACCGCCGCCACCTGCTGGCCGATCAGGGCGTCGAGCGAATAATCGCCGGACCTGGGCAGAAGCAGCACGCCGTAAGCATCCACGATGCTGTAGCGGAAATGTCCACGCCAGCTTGTCGGTACGTCCCGTTTCTCGACCATCTTGCCAAATTCGGTGTAGTCGTAGCGGTCGCTGAAGACGAACAGCGTGATCCGCCCTTTCACCAGCGGCTGGTCGCGCGGAGCTCGGAACATCTCGGCAATCCGCGGGACCAGGGCCTCGGCCCGTTTGGCAATGTCGGCCAGCGTGTTTTCGCCCACGGTGCCCAGCACGAGAAAATTGGGGGACTCGGCCCGCTGCGGCGGCCTCTCCGGAATGCCTAGCCGCCAGTTCTCCTCGGCCAGGCGGACGCGATCCCGTTTCAACTCCTCGTGGCTGGCTCGCTGCGCCTTGGCGATCGCTGCGACCTCGGCCACCGGCTGTGCGGCATCCAGACCGTCGAACCGCGCCCCCTCTTCGATCCATTTCTCGAACCTGGCGATCGTCGCGTCGTCCAAGGGGGGCTGCTGCTGCGGCATGCGGGCCCCGTCGGCCGTCCCTTTGAGCTTCTTGATCAAGAGGCTGTCGGCCGGCTTGCCAGGCAGCAACGGTTGGCCTCGGTCTCCGCCTCGAAGCAAGCTGGCCATGCTGTTCACGTTCAAATTATTCCGCGGATTGTCATTGCCGTGGCAGCCGGTGCACTTCTCGGCCAGGACCGGGGCGATGTCGCGAGCGAAGCTGACCGTCTCCTTGCCAGTGGCCATCTGGACAGTGTTGACCGGCGAAGCTTGGGCCGGCGCAGCGGCCGGGTTGGTCGGCAGGTAGGTCGTAAGCTGAGCGGTGGGGCTGGGGCCATCGAACAATGCCCCCTCCTGCACCCAGCGTTTGAGGATCTCCAGCTCGGCATCGGGGATGCCCGCTCCGTTGGGAGGCATCTCTTTGTCCTGGACCTTGACGATCAGGTCGCTGCCTTCCACGTTCCCCGGGAAGACGACCTTCCCCGCCGGCGGACCTTTCATCAGCGACTCGTAGGTCGCCATCGAGAACATGCCGCGGGAATTGCGGACATGACAGCCTCCGCAGCGGTTATTGAGGATCGGCGCGACATCCCGCACGAAACTGACCGTGCCCATGCCGCGTCGGGCCCCCTTGCCCCCCGGCTTTTCCAGCGGCACCAGCTCCGGAAGCGCAATGCCTTCCAGTTCCAGCAGGGCATAGGCGTTCACCAGCCGTTTGTGCAGCGGCTGAAGCTGCGCCAGAAGCTGGCTATCCGCGCCGCTGGCCAGCCTGGCCAGCCGTTCCTGGACTTCCTTGACCAGTTCACCCGCTTCCTGGAACTTTTGCTCTTTATACAGCGACCCTGCCTTGGTCAGCAGCGTGCCCAGCGCCTGGATCTCTGCCCGCTGCTCGGCCGTCGGCGCGGCCCAGACCGCCGTCACCCCAGTTGCCAAGGCCATCACCAAGCTCAGGATCGTTGCCGGGCGCATCTTTCCCGTCCCTTCCCGTCAAAAGGTTGCCATCCATCCGCATGGCCCGAGGCGTACCGCTTCCGGCTGCGGCCCCCCGCAAGACACATGACGTCAGTAAAGTCTAAACGCTGGACAATTGCAAACGTACTCGCCGCCGCTCGAACTTACGGTTGCCAGCCGCACTGGCTCATCCCAGGGGTGGACGCAGCCGGCAAGGTTGGCCCCCGACTCCATCGCCAGCCCTCGACAAGGGGCCCCTCGCCAAGCGGCTACGGATCGCCCGCTTTCGGACAGGAGGCCGGGTTGGCCGCCGCCTCGTCCGCAGCAGCCGCGGAGGGAGCGTATTTTTGGATCGCCCGCTGAGCCAACGCGGCCCGGCTCGGCTTGTAGCCCACCTCCAGCGCGAACCACTCGGCAAACCGCTCGCGATCCCGCACGCTGCTATTGCGATTGTCGAGAATGTGCCCCAGCTCGTGGATCAGCACATTGTTGAGATAGAAATCGCGGATCGTGTCCTCGGTCCAGATCAGCTTCCACTGCCCAGCCTCGATCTCCCAGCGAGCGCCAAACATGGCGGCTTCGATTTTCTGGGCCGGGGTCGGCGGCTGGCAGAACACTTCGACCAGGTTCTCTTCGATCGGATACAGGTAGATCGTGCTGCCCCACTGCATCCCATAACAGGGGGAGCGGCGCTTCTTCCGCGTCATCTGGCTGAGCTGCACCACGTGCAGCGGCCGCACCATCCACTCCGGAAGCTGGGCCAATCGACGACGCACCTCATCGGGCGTGACGACATGACGGTAGCCCTTGCCCGGCGGCTCCACAACGATCCGATACCGGCCCAGCGGCTCTTCCGGCGGCTCGTACCATCGCTCGGGAGGAAGATAGGGCCCACGCAGCGCTGCACCCTTGATGCGAGCGCGCTTGCCCAGCGTGACAAACTTCCGCGTCATCCGCGCGGCGTTGTTCCGCGCGGGTGCGGGGCTTTTCAACAGCAGTTCAATGCGGCGCGACATGGCGGGACATTATCGATGGAGGATGCCTGTTCGGCCCTACTCCATCGTACGACCCGCTTGCCGGGCAGTTCAAGCTGAGACGTTAAGTCATTATTTTACAAGAGTTTACACCACAAATACCAATTTGCGGTAAGCCGCAAAACAGGCGTTTTGGCCCGGTTTTGGGATTGCGGCTTGCCGCATCGCGATTACCCCTTCACGGCTTCCTTCATCTTGTGGCATACCGGCCGGTCGCTCACCGACTGGGGCAGCGCGGGACCGTCAGAAGGACACGCGCGAGTAGGACGAAGCCGTCACGGAGTGCTCGCCTCGGTCGGCAAAAGGTCCTGGAACCGTACTTATCGGCGCGGTGGTGCGCCCGCCGTCGGTAAAAATGCCGCTGGTGTCCCGCGAGGGACGGCTGAAGCCGCCGGCGGGATCGGGTGCGCCGGCCAGAAGCTGCGCGAGGATCCAGAGGGCAGCGCCTACAACGACTGCCGCCAGGGCTAGTCCGCCTCCAACCATGGCCCACTGCGACCATCCGGCCAGGCCGCTGCTGCGTGGCCCGTGGGCCACGCGACCTGCGCGTGATCCTCCGGAGGCGGTAGAGGCCGCAACGGTTTCCGCCGGCTTGACGTTGGCGGGGGTCGACCTCGCGCTGGCTGCGATCGCAGCGGCAGACGCCCGTTCCCGCGCTGTGGCGGCGACGTGCAAGGCGCCCGCACCGACCGATCCGGCCAAAGGCTGTGCGACGGCTGCGGGCTTAGGCGATACCGCGGCGGGAGCCGGCATGGAGGCAAGCCCTGAGCCGGCTCCTGAACCTGACGAGCTGCTGGCACCGCCGCCTTTGCCGGGCGTGGCGAGGGCCGAATCGGACTGCGCGCTGGCGGTGGCACTGCCGGCTGGCGCGGCTTCGGGCAGCGGTTTGGCCACGGGCAGCGGCCGTGCCGCCACGATTTTTTTCTTGTCAGAACCGGCGGCCGCACCGGGAGAAACTTGTGGTTTGGGCTTCAGAACATCGCTGCCCTTGGTCGTGTCGGCCCGCGCCCGGTCGTAGACGGTGTCTTCATGCCGCTGGGGTGCCGGCTGCAGCCGGCCCGAGCTGCCGGCTGCCGGCAGCGGCTTGGCCCGCGGCAGGTTCGTAAGGCTGCCACTGGAGCCGCCGGAGGAGGAACCGGGGCTGAAGCTGCCGGAAGACCCCCGAGTGGCCGTACTGGCCGCTGCACGCTGGGTCATCCGCAGAGCGGCTGGCGTGCTGACCGGTTCGTAGGTGTACCCGTGGTGTTCAAGCCATTGGTGCAAGACGTCGGCCACCTCCCGCATGTCCGCGTACCGTTTTTCGGGCCGCTTCTGCATCATCTTCACGCAGATGTCGGCCAGGTCGCGGGGGCAATCGGGACGGAACTTGCGGATGTCGTCCGGCATCTGCGTCTGATGCTTGGCGATCCGCTGGGCCAGCGTCCCCTCGGGAAATGGCGGCCGGCCAGTGAGCAGGTAATACAGTGTGCAGCCCAGGCCGTAGATGTCGGCCCGGTGATCGACGCTGTGGCTGTTGACCGCCTGCTCCGGAGCGAGGTAGTCGGCGGTGCCTAGCACATTCTCGTTGTGCTCGATCGTCAGGGAAGCTCGCTCGGTGTCGGAAAACAAGGCCAGCCCCAGGTCGAGAATCTTGACCACTCCACGAGCGTCCACCAGCAGGTTGGCCGGCTTGACATCGCGATGGATCAGCCCGTTCTGGTGGGCGTGGTGCAACCCTTCGGCCGCCTGGGCGATGTAATTGCAGGCCAGCTCCAGCGGCAAGGGACCGTCCTCCTTGACGATCGTATTGAGATCCTTGCCCTCGATATACTCCATGACGATGTAGTGCGTATCGTCCTCGTTGTCGACATCGTAGCAGCGGACGATGTTGGGGTGGTCGAGCTGTGCGGTCGCCTGAGCCTCCAGGTGGAAGCGGGCCAGGTAGCTCGAATCGTTCACACGCCGCCGCGGCAGCACCTTGATCGCGCGTCGGCGGTGCATCAGCCGGTGCTCCGCCAGATAGACCGTGCTCATCCCGCCGCTGCCCAGCAGCCGGAGCATGCGGTACTTCCCGAGGAAAAACCCCCGGTACTTTTTTTCCATCAGCTTCTCGGCCTGCCACGAGGTGAGCAGACCTTTGTCTACTAAGAACGCCGCCAGCGGCTGGGCGTCGTCCGGCGAGGCGTCCGGCTGCGCGGCGCGGAACTCCTCGAGCGCCTGCTGGAGCACGTCCGGCTCGACAAGCTGGCTCCGTTCCAGATAGTCCAGAAAGCTGCTGACCGAGAGTGTCGCCATACGCCGACAGGAACAAGCGGGGCGGTGCCTCACCGCCGGGTCTTCGACCAGAGCCCAGCCCCACCGCCGCCGTGCCCCCCATCCTCCTGTGTCATGTCACGGTCACCCCAAGCAGCGACTCACGACCCACACGCAGTCGGACCTTCCACCGGCCCCCGCGACGATCCCCCACGATGCTCGATGTGCCGGCGGCTACGATGCCCAAAAGGTACACCCGGGCGCAGTGCACGTAAAGCAGCTATAGTTCATTTTTTAACAGATTGCCGGGAAAGCAAGCCAAAAGCGACCTGCGGCATGCCGTTTTGTGAGAATGGGGGGTGCTCCGATCCGGGTCGCCTGGGGACGAAGGAATGACCGGCAGGGGAACGGATCGCCACGTTGGCGGTTTTCGCTCCCGCGAGCTTCGCCGCGAGGGCGGGCATCGGTGGTATCGCGCTTTCGCCAGAAAACGACGCCGCTTTACAACAGGCCCGCAATCACCTGGCCGTCGGACAACCGTGCCGGAGCCCCCGTCGGCGAGGTGTAGGTGATGGCGTGCGGGTCATAGCCCAGGGCCGCGAAGATGGTCGCATGGAGATCCGCGGGCGTCACCGGGTACGATTTGGGGGCGGCCCCGGTCCGGTCCGACTCGCCGATAACCTGCCCACCCCGGATGCCGCCGCCCGCCAGGACGACCGAATAACACTGCGGCCAGTGGTCGCGACCTGCGTTGCGGTTGATGATCGGGGTGCGGCCGAAGTCGCCGATCCACAGCACGAGGGTGCTCTCCAGCAGCCCGCGCTCGTCCAGATCCTCCAAAAGCGCGGCAAAGGCTTGCTCCATCGGCGGCACCAGCCGCGTTTTAAGCCGATTGAAGTTGTCCTCGTGCGTGTCCCAGACGATGCTCTGCCCATTGACGGTCGAGACGAAGCGCACCCCCGCCTCGACCAGCCGCCGCGCCAGCAGGTGCGACTGGCCCCAGGTGTGGCGGCCGTACCGCTGGCGCACCGAGGCCGGCTCTTGGGACAAATCGAACGCCCGCGCCATGTCGCCCGCGGTGACGAGCGAAAACGCCTTGTCGTTGTTGATCTCGATCTCCGCCGCGGCCGAAGTGTTCAGAACCGGCACCAAGCGATCCAGCCCTCGCAACAGCCCCCGTCGGCGGCTCAGCCGTTCGGCCGACAGCCCCTCGGCCAGGGTCAAATTCGGGACGCGGAAGTTCTCGGCGTTCGGGTCGCTCTGAAGGACGAACGGGTCGTACTGCGGACCCAGGCAAGCCCCGAACTGGCCGGGCGTGATGTACGCCGTGCTGTCGCAGTGCGGGGCGGGGGTGATCACATAAGGCGGCAAGGCCCCCGAATAACCATCCCGACGTGCCAGCCAGCCGACCAGCGTGCCTAAACTAGGAAAGTCGCTGCGACTGGGATTGATCAGCGTGCTGTCGATCCGATACGGGCGCCCCGTGATCGACCAGTACATCCCCGCATTGTGCGAGCTTTGACGGTGGTGCACACTGCGCACGATGGCATACTTGTCCGCCAGTCTGGCCAGCCGCGGCATCAATTCCGAAATGAAGACGCCCGGCACGTTGGTAGGGATCGGCCGAAACTCCCCGCGCACGTTCTCTGGGGCATCCGGTTTCATGTCCCACAGGTCCAGGTGGCTGGGCGCACCGCAATTGAAGATCATGATGACCGACCGTGCTTTGGCCTTCTCGGCCGCCACGGCACCGGCCTTTTGCACGCTCTGCCAGAAAGCGCCGATCGCAGCCGCCCCGGCGACCTGCAAGAACGAACGCCGTGGCCAGGCACCCCGTCGCCACATGCCTTCACGCCTCGCCATGACCCACCTCCGTCGGGCACCGTCTGCCCACTGCCCAGCCCAAAGGTTTCCACATGGACACCCCGCTGCGGCATGGGGCTGCTAATGCCCCGCTGGCCAAACCAGTGGACACGGCCTCAACATACAAATCGGCGTCGATGCGTTCAAGCTTTTCTCGCCCCTAGACTGTCAAGTGGGGAGTCGAAAAAATGCCCTGGTGCGGCTGGCGATCTCGCGCGGCCCGCTGGCTAGCCCAGCTTACCGGCCGCACGCCTGACACTCGGTCCTCCCCGCGTTGTAGCCCCCCAGCTTCGCCCATGCCTGTCGTGATTCTCTACACGCGCCAAGGTTGCCATCTTTGCGAGGACGCGCTCGATGTTCTCCGCCAGCAAGGGCTGGCGGTGACGCTGGTCGATATCGACCGTGACCCAGACCTTCGGGCGCGGTACGACTGCTGTGTGCCGGTCGTGGAAATCGACGGGCGAGAGCGGTTTCGTGGGCGTGTGAACCCAGTGCTGCTGCGTCGCTTGCTGGCCCGCGCTGGTTCCTCAGCGACGCGGCCGGAGCTTGTGAGCCGGGAGGAGCCGCCGCCAGACCAAGGGCCACTCGACCATGGATGATGTGCTCATCGTCGGCGCGGGGGCGGTCGGCCTGGCGCTTGCCTGGGAACTGGTCCGCCACGGCCGGAAGGTGACCGTGATTGACCGTCAGGAAGCTGGCCGCGAAGCGAGCTGGGCCGGGGCGGGCATCCTTCCGGCCGCCCGACGGCATGCCTGGCAGCACCCATATGAGCAACTTCGCGGCCTGGCCTACGAGCTGCATCCGCAGTGGGCCGACGAGCTGCGGCGCGCCACGGGGGTGGATACGGGCTACCGCCGCTGCGGAGGGGTCCATCTGGCGGCGACCCCAGGCGAGGCAGCGACGCTGGCCGGCTGGGCTCGACTGATGGAAGAAGAAGGAGTTGCGATCGAACGCCTAACCGCCGAGGAGCTGGCACAGCGCGAGCCAGGGGTCGTCCGTCCGGGTTATCACCCGAAGCTGGCCGGGTATTTTCTGCCGGAAGAAGCCCAGCTTCGCAACCCGTGGTATTTGCGAGCGCTAGCGATCGCCTGCCGCCAGGCCGGCGTGCAGATTCACGAGCACGTGACGGTGCGGCAGTGGCAGACCCGCGGCGAACAGCTTGCCGGCCTGGAGACGTCGATCGGGACGCTCTGTGCCCAGCGCTACTGCCTCACGGCCGGCGCGTGGACGGGGCAACTACTGGCGCGGCTGGGCATTGCCACCGGCATTCTGCCGATCCGTGGACAGATGGTGCTGTTTCGAGCCGCCGTGCCGCCCATCCGCCACATTCTGAACGTCGGGTCGCGCTATCTGGTGCCTCGGGAGGATGGCCATGTGCTGGCCGGCTCGACGGAGGAAGAGGCTGGCTTCGACAAGAGCACCTCGCCCGAGGCGATCGCCGCACTGATCGACTTCGCTCGTCAGCACGTGCCGGCATTGAGCGAGGCGACGGTGCAACAGACTTGGGCGGGGCTGCGTCCTGGGTCGCTGGATGGCTTGCCCTACCTCGGGCCGCTGCCAGGGCTGGTCAACGGCTTTGTCGCGGCCGGCCATTTTCGCAGCGGTCTGTTCCTCTCGCCGGCCACGGCTCGCGTCATGGGGCAGCTTCTGCGGGATGAGCCGCCGGAGGTGGATTTATCAGCGTTCGATGTGCAGCGGCACAGGCGGTTGGCATCCGCGGCCCCGTCGCCCGCGCCCCCGGCCGGGTGAGGAGGCTGTGTCGGGCAAAAAGCCGCAAGTCGTTTCACGCCCGCCACTTCTGATTGACGACGGCGAACGAAAGCTGCTCCAGCTCGATCGCCAGATCGACCCCGACGGTCTGCACATGCCGCGGGAGGTTGAGCGTCACGGGAGCAAAGTTGAGGATGCCCTCGATTCCCGCCGCGACCAGCGCCTCGGCCACCTTCTGGGCCGCCGCCGCGGGGACCGCGATGATGGCTAGCCGTAAACCCTTTTCTTGAACCACCTTCGGCAAATCGTCCAAATGGTAGACGGGAATGCCGTCGATCGTGGTCCCGACCTTCTGCGGGTCGATATCGAAGGCCGCCACGATGTGGAAACCCTGCTGCGCAAAGCCGCGGTAGCCGATCAACGCCCGGCCGAGGTTCCCCAGCCCCACGATGGCCAATGGCCAGGGCTGGCTGGTGCCCAGGATGCGTTTGATCGCATCGATCAGCTCGTGGCAGCGGTAGCCAATGCCCGGGTAACCGAACTGGCCGAAGTAGGCCAGGTCTTTGCGGACCTGGGCATCGGTAAATCCGAGCAATTTGCCGAGCTGGGTCGAGCTGGTCGTTTCGTGCCCATCGCGAACCAGATGCTGCAGTTCGCGCAGGTACAGGCTCAGGCGGCTGACGACCGCCTTGGGAACCTGAGGTTCGTTGCCCAGGGATTGTGGCTTGTCCTTGGGGTCTGACATCGGGGCAGCTAGGGCACGCGCGCTAGGTCGCCAAGATGACAAAGCCCTCACTGTACGTGGCTTGCCCGCCAGCCACAAGACAACGAACAACTATCGCGGGCGTTTAGATTGACCGCAACACTCTAAGTGGGGGCCCGGTGCGGCAGGAGGCCGGGCCATGCCAGGCTCACAAACGGCGGCTGGAGGTCGAAGAGGAGCTTCGGGCCACCGTCGAGACGGTCTGACTGGATTCTTCGGGCAGCGTGGTGGGACGGACCATCACCTGCAGCGCTGCCAGGTCACTTTGGATCTTCTGATAGACGACATAGGCAGCCGCGAAGCTGAGCAGCGCCACCAGGATCAGGACGAGCAAAGCGGCTTGCATGTTGTCCCCGCCGCGGAGCAAGACGAGCAGCATCGCCATTAAAGGTGCGACAGGCGAGGTGAAGAGGAAGTAGCCGGCCAGCGGGCCGAGCTGGTCCAGGCGTTGTAACTCCGCTGTCGAAAGGTCGTCCTGGTCGAGGAGGGCAGGGAAAAAGACGCGCAGGCTGAGCCAGGTCGTCGCCAAAAACGGGCAACAGCAGGAGATCAGGCCACATGCCACCATCGACAGCAGGAAATGCACATAGCCTTCCAGAGGAAAGCGGCCGACCTGGGCATGGATGACTAGAGGGAAGACCACACCTGCCGCCAGCCACAAAAGCAGCCCCACGCCCGCCACTCCCAGTCCCAGGTGCAGCGCCCGCCGGCGTGCGGCCCGCCGGCGCGTCGGATCGAGCGGTTGCCCGCGCCGCAGCCTACCCAGCGCGGTGCTGAGGGGCCACAACCAGCCGATCACCAGTCCGATACCGCCGAGGTAGAGCAGCGCGTTGAGACCGGGTGTCGCCTGCCAGAAGGCACGCTGCATCGGGGCTTCCAGGTGCGGGACGTAATAGGTCACGTTGAACCAGAGGTTGAACGCGCCGGCCAGGACGAAAGGCGGCAGGTTGACGGGGAACATCGCCAGCACCGGATGCCGCCGAGCGAAGTTCCGCCAGCCGCGGCCGAGCTGATGCCGCAAGTTCCAGGCTCCTCCGTGCAGGCACAGCGCCAGTTCGCGGGCCAACGTCTGTCCATCCGCGGGGCGCTGGTCTGCCTCGGGCATCAGGACCCGACGCAGCACGGCCTCCAGACGTAACGCGACCGGATCGGAGATCTTCCCCGGCGCCCAGGGCGTTTGCTCCCGGCGGATTTCCACCAGCTTTTGCAGCATGGCCGACCAGTCTTCGGGCAGGTCTTCGTCGGCAAAGGGCCGCGTGCCATGCAGCAGCTCCCACAACACGACGCCCAGGGAATACAAATCGCTGCGGCCGTCGAGCGAGGCCGCCTGCCGCGGATGCGCTGGGTCGCAGGCCTCCATCTGCTCGGGCGACATGTAGGCCAGGCTGCCGCCGAAATAGGCCGCGGGCGTCGCACCTTCCACCTGGGCAGCAAAACTGATGTTGAAATCGGCCAGCTTCGGCAACCCGTCGGCGGCCAGGAGCACGTTGGCCGGCTTGACGTCGCGATGCAAGACACCCTGGCGGTGGGCATGATCCAGCGCCAGGGCCAGAGCCGTTCCCAGGCGGCAGACGACGTGCGACCAGGGCAGCTCGGTCCAGCGGCGTACCAGCGGACTTTCCTCTCCGCTGGCCAGGCCGCTCCGCGCTACCCCCTCCTGAACGGCAGCCACCAGCAGCCTTCCATCGCGCTCGGTAGGCGGCGACTGCCGCACGAGCCGGATCACGTCGGCCAGGGTGCCGCCCGGAGCCAGTTGCATGTACAACAGACGCAGCGACGAATCCGGCACGCGGCGCTGGTCGTAGACCCGCACGATATGCGGATGCTCCAGCGACGCCAGCGTCTGCGGTTCATAACCCTTGTCGGCCGAGACCTTCAAAGCCACCAGCCGCTGCAGGGAAACTTGCCGGGCCAGGTAGACACGGGCGAAGGCGCCGTGCCCCAGCTCGGCCAACAGATCGAAGTCGTCGACCCGCTGGCCGACTGCCAGCGGCCGCGTCAGGGCTGCCGCACAAAGCTGCGTCGAGATTGTTCGCTGGTCGGTGGCGACCAGGTGCTTTAGCGCCTCGGCATGACGCGGGAAACGCCGGCGGTACTCCTCCAGACTCACCGCCTGTCCGGCCATCCGCCGCAGGTGGAACTCCTCATAGATCAGATCGCACGGCGGCTCTCCCTCCACGCACAATTCGGGAAACCGCGCCAGATACGCCTCCAGGGGCTGGTGCGCACCGGTCGCCAGCCGCCGTTCCAAGTCGACCTTGATCAGTTCCGCCAGCACCAGCCGCCTTAGCAGCGGAGGTTCATCCGGCGCGAATGGTGCCAGGTCCGGCGCCGCTCCCACCTCCCACGCGCCGACGAACTTTTCGACGCGCTGGACCAGTTCGTCCCACGCGGCAGTGACCGCTTCGGAGGAGATGCTGTGCGTCATGGCCAGCGCCTGGCTGCCGTTGCTTTGTGGTAGTGTTGCACTCCGGCGGCGGTTACACTACGGGGGGCGCGGTGATCCAGCGGCCGCGCGATGCCAGCTTCAAGGTGTGCGATGGAACCGTCTACCGACCGCCCTGCCGGGCCGGATCGTTCCGCGCTGGCGGAGGCGATCGTGGCCTGTCGGCCGCAGCTCTTGGCCTACATCCAGCGACGTCTGGGGGCGGCCCTGCGGCAGAAGGTCGAGGCGGAAGATGTGCTGCAGGAGGCATGTGCCGAGGCGGTGCGTGCCTGGCCGGCAGACCTCCGCGGCCGGTCGGTGTTTGCCTGGCTCTGCCAGATCGCCGAAGCGCGGCTGGTGGACCAGGCCCGACGGTTTTCCGCGGCCAAACGCGACCAGGCGCGGGAAGTGTCCCTGGCGGCAGGGAGCGACACGCGCGGCGAAGGTCTGATCGCCCTGCTGGTCGCCAGCCTCACCACGCCCAGCCAGGCGGTTTCACGCCAGGCCCGGCATGCGCGGCTGCACGCCGCCTTGAATCGGCTTTCCGACGAACAGCGGCTGGCACTGACGCTACGGTACCTGGAGAATCGGCCCACCCAACAGATCGCCGAACGACTCGGCAAGTCGGACGGCGCCGTGCGCGTGCTGCTGACCCGGGCGCTGAAGCAGTTGCAAAAGCTGCTGGACGAGGCACCGGGCGCAAGTCCGCCGCCGTAAGATCGTGGCAGCGGCTGCCAGCGCTTGCCAGCAAGCCCGCGGTGTGGACCTGACACGCATCAAACCGGCACGCGGCGTCGCCCGCAACCCCTCGTGAGAACGAGGTCGCATCGGTGCGTCTGAAATCCCTTCCTCGTTGCCGCGGAGTATGGTGACATGCGATACGCTGCTTGCTTTCGATACGCCTGGGGCCTGGCGGTGATCGCCGGTCTTGCACTGGCAACGGGCCTGGCCCGGGCGCAAATGCCCACGCTGCGAGCCGGTGCGGCCAAAAGCAACATCACGCCGCCCCTCGGCTTGCCGATCGTCGGCGGATTCACCCCCAGTCCCTCGACGCATGTCCATGACGAGCTAAACGCCCGTTGCCTGGTACTGGACGACGGCCGCACCAAAGTGGCGCTGGTCGTGTGCGATTTGCTGGGCATCCACCGGCTGGTCAGCGAGGAGGCCCGGCGGCAGATCGAGCAGCGGCTGGGCATTCCTGCCAGCCATGTCCTGATCAGTGCCACCCACACGCACTCCGCCTCCAGTGCGATGGGCGAAGATCGCTTCCGCCACGAGCAGTCGCTGGACGATTACCAGAAGTTCGTGATCCGGCGGATCGTGGATGGAGTGCAGTGCGCGGTCAACACGCTGCGGCCCGCGCAGTTCGCCTTCGGCACCGTCGAAGCGCCCGAGCACGTGTTCAATCGCCGCTGGTTCCTGCGGCCTGGCGCCATGCCGCCCAATCCGTTCGGCACCCTCGATCAGGTGAAGATGAACCCGCCGGCCGGCAGCCCCGATCTGGTCGAGCCAGCCGGCCCGACCGACCCAGCCCGCGCCGGCCGAGCAGCCGCAAATTCCTCAGGCTCTGGCCCCTTCCCCCGCACCCGAGCAGCCGCAGCCGGACCTCCAGACCACCACGCTGCGCAACAGCAGGATCACGCTGCACCTCACAAACGAGGGAGCCACCGTCGTCGAAGGCTACCTCAACGACTACTACGAAGACACCAACCGCACCCAACCGCTGAGGCTGCTCGCTCCGATCGTGCCGGGCCAGCGCTCCCTCGCCATGCAGATCGAGGGCA
>Ga0101944_10001522_pt1 | contig 47250 bp, 34 predicted proteins | sample DewCreD2012metaG_FD_75245 | JGI IMG/M metagenome (GOLD analysis project Ga0101944, IMG submission 75245) | Hot spring sediment bacterial and archeal communities from British Columbia, Canada, to study Microbial Dark Matter (Phase II) - Dewar... ... | reverse complement strand
GCCGGGCAGCCTAACAGAGGGGTGAACAACCCTTGAAACCGGTTGTATAGCCCCGATTGGAGCACCAAAAGACAAAACAGAGACGACAACGGTCATTCAAAAGCGTTTTTCAGAGGTCTCAAATGAAGCAATCCATGGCACTAAGGCTGCTCAATAATGAACCATGATTATCGAGGGAAACCTCGATGGTTTAGAGCGTTGAAACTTTGAGATGAATAATTAATATGAATTGCACATTTGCCATGAGAATGAAAGTCACCGTCGCTGATGAGGCGGACAAACTCTATGTTCATCAGCTTTTTGCGTTATGTGATTATTTGACGGTGCGGGCGTTGAATCCTTTTTTTGAGCGGCACGGGGTGACGTGGGATGAACAGTTTGCGGAGTTTTTTGTGCCGGCGCCTGGGAGTAATCCGTATGAGCCGACGGGGATCATACACTTTTTTCCGCCAGCGATGTTTGCCGGACAACTTGGGGAGTTGGAGGGGGCGATTCGGGAAGCATTGCAAGATGTGAGCATTATGGCGGGGCGGTTTGAGCCTGAGTATTTTCCGGACGGGCGGACGGTGAAGTTGATGCGCATACCGATTCTGAGCAATCCGAATGCGAACAGCGGCCCTCCGGAAGTGGTGATGTCGGACATTGCGGCACATTTGGTGTTGCGGGATGTGCTGGGTTTTTCGAAACAAAAGGGGGTTTATGAAATGGAGACGGAGGAGTTGTTGAAGCGCGTGGAGTCGGTGACGGAGGAGAAGGTGCTGCAATGTGCATCGAGTCCCTTGCGGGATCCGAATGCGCCGCGTGGGGTGAGGCGGATGGCGAGTCCGGTGGTGGCGGGGATGATTCACCGGTGTTTGGGGGAATTGCGGAATTTTGCCAATTGGGCGCTGGCACACCAGCATGCGTGCGTCTTTTTTTGAATAGGAGGGGTCTTGCATAAGTCCAACTCGTAACGCCCTTTTCACACAAAAGCGGCTTTACAGCACGGTAATGGGTTGGCGAATTGTGTTTTGAACAGCGCCCCCGGCCTCAAAAAAGGCAAGTTCAGTTGTATTGTGATTGCGGGGGAGTAGAAACGGGCGAAGGTGTGGATTTATGAAGTCAGAGATTGAAGATTTAAATCAGGTCATCCAAGGGATGCATCCTTTGATTGAAGGGATTCGGCAACAAATTGCGAAGGTCATCATTGGCCAGCAGCATATGATTGACCGGATGTTGGTGGGTTTGCTGGCAAACGGACATATTTTATTGGAGGGCGTGCCCGGGTTGGCGAAGACGGCAGCGATTACGGCGTTGGCGCAATGCATCCACGGGCAGTTTCAGCGGATTCAGTTCACGCCTGATTTGCTGCCAAGCGATTTGATTGGGAACTTAATCTACGTGCCCAAAGACGGGACGTATATCACGAAAAAGGGGCCGATATTTGCGAATTTTGTTTTGGCGGATGAAATCAACCGGGCGCCGGCCAAGGTGCAGAGTGCGCTTTTGGAGGCGATGCAAGAGCGGCAGGTGACCATTGGTGAGACATCGCATCCCCTGCCCTCTCCGTTTTTGGTCATGGCTACGCAGAATCCCATTGAGCAGGAGGGAACGTATGCGTTGCCGGAGGCGCAAGTGGACCGGTTCATGTTGAAGGTGGTGGTGAGTTACCCGAATGAGGAGGAGGAGAAGAAAATCATGCATCTTGCGGCCAAGACCTACCGGCTTCCACCGCTGGAGCCGGTAATTGAGCCGGAAAAGATATTGGAGATGCGGAAATTGGTGGATCAGATCCATGTGGACGATCAAATTACTGAATACATTATCCGGCTTGTTTTTGCGACGCGGGAGCCGGCGCGCCATGCACCGGCGTTGGCGGGCAAGATACGTTTCGGGGGGTCTCCGAGAGCGACGATCTATTTGAACCTGGCGGCGCGGGCGGTGGCATTTTTGAACGGACGTGGATACGTAACGCCGCAGGATGTGAAATCCATTGCCATGGATGTTTTGCGGCACCGGGTGATTACAACTTTTGAGGCCGAGGCGGACGAGGTGACGAGCGAGCACATTGTGCAACATTTGTTGGACCACATTCCGGTGCCATGATTCCCCGCGAATGGTTACGGAAAATCCGCCGGATTGAGTTGAGGACCACCTTGTTGGTGGAGAACTTGATGGCGGGTCAGTATCGGTCGGTGTTCAAGGGCCGTGGGATGGATTTCGATGAAGTGCGACCGTACGAGCCGGGAGATGAGGTGCGGCGGATTGATTGGAATGTGACGGCGCGGACGGGTGTGGTACATATCAAGAAATATATTGAGGAGCGGGAGCTTTCGGTGCTGTTGTTGGTGGATGTGAGTGCAAGCAAGAATCTGGGCTCGACGTTTCAAAGCAAGCGGGAGACGGCGGCGGAACTGGCGGCGGTACTGGCGTTCAGCGCGGTGTTGAATAATGACAAGGTGGGGCTGCTGCTGTTTACGGACAAGACAGAGCGGTATTTGAGTCCTCGCAAGGGGCGGCAGCATGTGTTGGCGATGATTGATTTAATTTTGACGTATCGTCCAAGGAGTACAGGAACGAACATAACAGCGGCTTTGAACAGAATATTTCATGCACATTCGCGGAAGGCGGTAATTTTTTTAATATCGGATTTCATGGACACAGGTTATGAGCGCGCTTTGAAGGTGGTGGGGCGGAAGCATGATTTAATTGCCGTGCCAATTTTGGATCCTGTGGAGCGCGAATTGCCAGACATCGGGTGGGTGGTTTTTGAGGACGCGGAAACAGGGGAGGTCGTTGAGCTGAACACATCAGAGCCAGAGACGCGTGCCTTGTTTGCACGGAATGCGATGCAGTTACGTGAACGGACGCGGGAACATATTCGTCGGGCGGGGTTGGACTCGATTGAAGTGGAAACAGACCGTCCTTATTTGCGTTCTTTGACGCGTTTCTTCCACACACGGTTTCACCGTATGCATCCATGAGAAACCATTTGGAATTCAGGATGATTTTGCGGCGATGAGAGTTGAGCAGGGCGCATGACTTATACGAACATCATTGATGATTTGGAACTGCTGGAGCCGCCGGGACCGCTGCCTGTGTGGTTGCAAGTGGTCATGGGGGTAGTGGCGCTGGGATTGGCCGTCTATTTGGTATGGAGAAGGGTGCGTTTGAAGAAAGCGGGACCAGTGACAGGGGTAATGGCGCGGCAGGCGATGGAGGATGCGTTGGAGGAGTTGGAGAAGGCGCATCGGCAACTTTCGCGGGAAAATGCCCGACCTTATGCGATTTGTGTTTCGGGAATTGTGCGGCGGTATATTGAACGACGGTTCAACATTCATGCGCCAAGGCGGTCCACGGAGGAATTTCTCGCGGAGGCGCGTCTGGCGCCGGAGCTGGGGGCGGCGCATCAAGAAAAACTGGGGCATTTTTTGAAGTGTTGTGATTTTCTGAAGTTTGCGCGGGGGACCGCAGAGGTGGACGAATTGGAGATGTTACACAAGGCGGCGGTAATTTTTGTCAGTGAGACACAATTTAAACCATTAACAGCAGCGGAACAAAAGGCCGGTGAAGGCCCAGGCCAAAGGATGGAAGGCCCCCTGGAAGGAGTCGCTCGCAAGGACCGGGAATGAAAGATTTCCACACATGGTTTGAGACACTTCGATTTGAGTCGTGGTGGCTTCTGCCTTTGCTTTTGTTGTTGCCGATATGGGCCTGGCTGCGGGGGCGTTGGGCACCGGTGGCGGCGGTGCCGTATTCGACAGGCGCATTGCTCAAGCCCCTGGCGCAAAGGACGCGTTTTTCGCGTAGGCAATTGCTGTGGGGGATGCGATTGTTGGCGCTGGCGTTGTTGTTATTGGCGCTGGCCAGGCCGCAGGTGGAAAAGGGAATGAAGGATGTAGAGGCCAAGGGGATTAACATCATGTTGGCGCTTGATTTTTCGAGCACGATGAACAAGCGGGATTTTACGATGGAGGGGCGGAAGGTGACGCGTGCACAGGCGCTTATCAAGGTAATCAGCGAATTTATGCGGGCGCGTCCTAAGGACCGGCTTGGATTGGTGCGGTTTGACGCAGATGCGTTTTTGGTGAGTCCGCTGACGTTGGACCATGATTATTTGATTCAACGAATTGCGACAGAAAAGAATGGACGCGGAACGGCGCCCGGGTCTGGAGTTCTGATTGCGACAGAGCACTTGTTGCCTGCAACAAATCAAACGAAGGTGATTATTTTGGTGAGCGATGCCGAGCAGGTGAATCAGGGGCCGCGACCGGAGGATGTGGCGCGTGCGATTGCCCCGTTGGGGGTGCGGGTGCATGTGATACAGATTATAGATTTCAAAGAAATGGGGACGGTGAATTTGGCGCGCAATGAGATGGCACAGATGGCGAAGTTGACGGGGGGACAAGTTTTTCAGGTGGCGGATTTTTCAGGGTTGCGAAGCGTGTACCAACAAATTGACTTGCTGGAGAAGGCGAGTTTCAAGGAAAGGCAGCAGCGGGTGTACCGTGAACTAGCGCCGTGGCTGGCCGCGGTGGCGCTGGGCTTGCTGCTGCTGGAATTTTTGCTGACGCATACGTTATGGCGGAGAATCCCCTGAAACTGGCCGAGCCGTGGTGGCTGGTGTTGATACCGGTGGTGGTGGCCGGGGCGGTATGGTTGTGGCGATGGGCTGCGGCACAACGGCGTGCATTGTTAAATCGTGTAGTTGCCACGCGCCTGCAGGAAAGTTTGTTGCAGGCGGTTCATTACACGCGGCGGCGGCAGAAGTTTGTGCTGTGGCTGGCGTGTCTGGTGTTGATTATCGTGGCGATTGCCCGCCCCTTGCTTGGAAACCGGGAGGTCCGGGTGGAATTGCCCGGCATTGATTATTTCATCGCGGTGGACATTTCACGAAGCATGCTTGCGGAAGACGTGGCGGGAACGAACCGCTTGACGGCGGCCAAACGGGCGTTGACGCGGCTGCTAAGGCAACCATCCGGGGACCGGGTGGGGCTGATAGCGTTTGCCGGGGAAGCCTTTTTAATATCACCCATTTCACAGGATCATGGGGCCATTGAGCGATCATTGTTGGCGCTTACAACTACATCGGTTTCCAAGCCGGGGACAGACATTGCGGCGGCGATTGAGCTTGCTGTGAAATCGTTCGAGTCGAAGCAGGAGGCGGGCAAGGCAATACTGGTGGTGTCGGACGGCGAGGAATTGCAGGGGGATGCAATTCTGGCGGCGCGTCAAGCGGCGCAACAAAAGGTGGCAGTTTTTACATTGGGGGTGGGGAGTCCGGCTGGGGCGCGAATACCGGACCGGGCCTGGGGCCAACCAGTAAAGTTTGCAAAAAATGAATTTGGGCGGGAGGTGGTAACGCGGATGAACGAGCGGGTTTTACAACAAGTGGCTGCGGCAGGGAAAGGGGCGTATGCACGTTTGGAAGATGACAAGGGGACGGCGCTGCTCGGCTTGTATGAGGAGCATCTGAAGCGACTACCCAAGGGGACACATGTCCGCAAATCCACGGACCCGCAGGAGTTGTATCAATGGCCGCTGGCGTTGGGGATTGTGTTGTTGATGATTGAAGGGTTGCTAAATGAGCGGCGGAAGTTAACTTAAAAATATCCTATGAAAGTGCGCGACGTGATTGGGACCGTGTTGTTGGTGGGTGTTGTGCTGGCGCCGAGCGTAAGGGGCGCCGAGCCGGACCTGAGGAGTGCGCGGCGCGCCCTTGATGAGAATCAACCTGCACAGGCACTGGCGGTGTTGAGGGAGTTGCGCGCGGGGAATCCGGGTGACCCGTGGTTACAATATAATGAGGGGGTGGCGGCGTATGCAGCGCGGGACTTTGAGAGGGCAGATCAGCTTTGGCAAGAGCTCGCGACGAGGGAGCTTCCCCAAAAATTGCGGGATCGAGTGTGGGTGCAGATTGGTAATGCTTCATTCCGGCGGGGTGAACCGCTGGAAAACAGCGATCCACAAGCGGCGTTGCAGCTTTGGGAGCAAAGCCGGGAGTCTTACCGCATCTACCTCGTGAACAAGCCCAAAGATCAAAAAGTGCGGCATAATTTGAAGGTGGTTGAACTGCGATTGGCGCGGTTGCACGCGCGGTTGGCGGCCGACTTGTTGAAGGAAGCGCGAAAGCAAAGCCGGCTTGAGAATCAAATTCAGTTGATGCAGGCGGCGCTGGATCATCAACGGACGGCGGAACATTTGGACCCGGAGAATCCGGAACGCCGGCAGGAGCGGCAGAATACAGAGAAACAACTTGCGGAAAAATTCAATCAAAAGGCGGCCAAGGAGGAGCAGCGGGCGGACGCGACGCTTGAAAAATCGAATCCTCCACCTTGGGAGCGTCAACAGGCGATGAAAGAGTTGCGGAAGGCATTGTCGGATTATCAAGAAGCGCGATCCTTGGACCCCGAGAACCAGCAGGCCGCGCAAGGTGAGCAACGAGTGCAGGAGAAGCTGGCACAATTGCTGGCGCAAGAGGGCAGGCAACTTCAACAGGAAGCTCAGCAAAACGCGCAACGCAATCCGGATGAAGCCATTGATAAATATGAAAAAGCCTTGGAAAAGTACGAGGAGGCGCTGGAGTTAAACCGCAACAACGAAATGGCGCAGCAAGGATCGGAAGAAGTGAAGCAGGCGCTGGAAAATCTCCATATGGAGCGAGGGGATCAACAAGCCCAGGAAGGCGAGCGGCAGGAAAGCCGGAATCTGGCACAAGCAACACAGCAGATGCTAAGTGCGTTGCGGCATTACCAGGAGGCTCTGGAGATTAACCCGGAGAACACAGCGGCACCGCGAAAGATTGCAGCATTGCAACAGAAGTTGCCGGGATTGTTGAACGAGTTGGGCGAGCGGGAACGGCAGCGCTCGGCACAGGAAGAGGGCAAATCATTGGAGAACGCCATCGCCCACATGGAAAAGGCGGCCACCAGTTTTCAACGTTCGCAAGAGGTGCAGCCGGAAAACAACGAGCAGGCGCGTATCGGCGAGGAACAAGCGCGGCAGGAGTTGGCACGGATGCGGCAGCAGTTGGCAGCGCGCAACGCACAAAGGCCTCAACAACCTGAAAAAAATCAGCACGCAAACCGGGACACGCAAGACAGTTTCTGGTCGCTGTTGCACCAAGTCAAAGACGAGGACAAACAAAGGGAATACGAACAGGCACGCCGCGCCCCCACCGAAGCCTACACCCCCGACCAAAACCGAATTTTCAAGAATTGGTAGGCAAGTTTTGGCGTTGAGGAGATGGGGAACGCTGGCAAGGTGATTGGAGGCTTGAGGGGGTGTGGGGGGGTGGGTAGAATGGGGGCATGAACAGCCGTGGGCTCATGATGGGGTCGGTGGTGTTGAACGTCTTGTTGGCGGGGACGGTGGTTTATTTGTTGCAGAGGTCCCCTGCCCCGCCACCGCAGGTGGTGAAAGAGACGGTGACGAATGTGGTGGTGCGGGGGGTGGTGCGTCCGGGTTTGGCAGCAACGAATCTTTCGGGGTTGATAACGAATGTTTGGCGGGTGGTGGAGTCGAGTGATTATCGCAAGTATATTGCGAATTTGCGGGCGATTGGTTGTCCGGAGGAGACGATACGGGACATCATCATCACGGACATCAACAAGCTATATGCGCAGAAGGTGCAGGGGTTGGACCCTTACTTGAAATCGAATCGTTTTTGGTTGGGAGGAACGGGGGGTGTGAATGCGAATGAGGCGCGTGAATTCCAGCGGCAGGTGCGGCAGTTGGAGCGGGAGAAGCGGGAGTTGGTGAGGGCGTTGTTGGGGGTGGATTATGAGGCGGAGATGGCACGGCAGAATGCGAGTTATTATGGGCAGGAGCGGCGGCTGGCGTTTTTGCCGGAGGGGAAACGGGGGCGGATTCGGCAGATTCAGGAGAAATATAATGATTTGAGGGAGGAATTGGCGTTGCAGTTGGAGGGGCCGATGACGGCGGAGCAGCGGGCGCAGTTGGCGGCATGGCAAAGGCAGGAGGAGGAGGAGATACGAGGGGTACTGACGGCTGAGGAGTGGCGGGAGTATGAGTTGCGATTTTCGACAACGGGTGCTGAGTTGCGAAATCAGATGACGGTGTTCAGCGGTGCAAGTGAGGAGAGTTACCGGAAGGTGTTTGGTATAGAGCAGCGTTTTCAGGAGCAGTTGAGGGCGCTGGAGGCGGCGGGGGCTCTGACGCCGGAGGCGCGACAGAATTTGGAGCAGCAGCGGGAGCTGGAGTTGAAGAATACGTTGGGGGATCGTTATGCTGAGTATGAACGGACGCGGGATCCGGCGTATCGTGAGATTTATCAGGCGTTTCAACAATTGAAGTTGCCTGCGCAGACGGCAGCAACGGTGCATGATTTGAGGCGGGCGGCGGAGGAGCAGTACCGGCAATTACTGGCGCACCCAGGGCTTAGTCCCGAGCAAGTAGAAGCGGGGGCGCAAGCGTTGCGGGCGGAGGTGGAGCGGACAATGCGGGAGATGATGGGAGAAAAGGCGTACGAGGAGTACTTCCGGCAGGGGGGGCGTTGGGTGGAGCGGCTGGGAGCAGTGCCGACAGGATCGAACAGTCCAGCGGCGCCTACGGTTCCACAATGACTTTAAGCAAGCCGGGTTCGCGGTTGTAGAGCCGTTCAAACCAGGCCGGAGCGTCTTGGAGGGGGATTTTTGCGGAGATAAGCGGCTCTACACGAATTGCGCCCCGGCGGAGGAGTTCCAAACAGGCCGGGTATTCACCTTGGGATGCACAGGAGCCGTAAAGGGTGAGTTCGCGTGTAACGACGGCTTGGAGGGGGAGTTCAATTTTTGGGGTAATGTTTCCGACGAGGCCGAGTGCACCGCCCTTGCGGAGGCATTGGATGGCAAGTTGGATGGGAGCGGAGGCCCCAACAGCTTCGATGGCCACGTCTGCACCGCGCCCGCCTGTAAGTTTGGCGACATGATTTGGGGCATCAGGGTCTTTGGCGTCGAGAGCTTCGTCGGCACCCAGTTCGCGAGCGAGAGCGAGTTTTTGGGGCTCGATGTCGAGCGCGATGAGGCGTCCGCAGCCGGCGAGTCTTAAGGCTTGGATGACAAGGAGTCCAATCATTCCGGCACCGACCACCACGGCAGAATCACCAAGGCGGATGGGGATGCGGTTAACGGCATGGATGGCGATGGAGACGGGCTCGACCATGGCGGCGTGGGTAAAGGGGAGTTCGTCCGGAAGGCGAACAGCAGTTCTTTCGGGGACGACGACGTATTCGGCAAAGGCTCCGTGACGGCGGTATTCGCCGCAGGAAACCCCGAGGACGCGTCGGTTGTCGCATAGGTTGATTTGCCCGGCTTTGCAGAAACTGCATTCGCCGCAATAGACGGTGGAGTCGAAGGTAACGCGGTCGCCGGGGCGGAAGTGTTTGACGGCGGGGCCGACGGCTTCGACAACGCCCGCAGCCTCATGGCCCATGATGAGAGGGGGGATGCGTCGGCCGGTGCTGCCGTCGTATCCATGGATATCACTTCCGCAAATGCCGCATGCCCGGACTCTGACAAGCAGTTCATCAGGGGCCGGGGAGGGCGTGGGAAAATTTGTAACCTCCAGCCGGCGATATTCCGTCAATAGTAATGCCTTCATGCAGAAGCAGATGATAAGGGCAAGACGTGCATGGTTGTCGAGGCAAAGTGGTAGAACGGCGCGAAAACTTTGACTGCCATGGATTCGTTGACGGCGGATGGGGATTAGTTTATATTAACGAAGAAAGAAACACCTCTATGACCAAACAGAGGCAGCGGAGCGCTGCGTTCACGCTCATCGAACTGCTGGTTGTCATCGCCATTATAGCCATCCTTGCCGCACTGTTGTTGCCGTCGCTCGCCCAGGCGAAAAATAGGGCAAAACGAATAGATTGCAGCAATCGTCTGCGACAAATTGGGATTGGTTGGCGGATATGGGCGGGAGATAATAACGGGCGCTTTCCCTGGCAGTTGACAGTTGCCGACGGGGGCAGCCAAGACTCGGACATGTGGGTGGATCATTTTCGGGTGGCGTCGAACCAGCTTGCGAATACACGATTGCTTGTTTGTCCGGAGGATGTGGACAAGGTGGCTGAGCCGCGATGGGATTATTTGAGCGGGGACAAGGATGTGAGCTATTTTGTGGGAACGAGCGCGGAGGAAACAAAGCCCCACAGCATTTTGAGCGGGGACCACAATGTGAGCGGTGGCGGCGGGTATTTGGATTTGATGTGGAATGAGGCATACGGGACTTCAATTGATGCGGCATGGGATAAACGGGTGCACAATGAGAAGGGGAACATTTTATTGAGTGATGGAAGTGTTCACTTGATGCGGACGGATCGCCTGCGGGAGCAGATTAGTCTCGCGTTGGCCAGCGGTGTGACCAACGTGGTGTTTGCCCGGCCTCGGGCACCTTTCTAAAGGAGGACTGGCAGGGAATTGATGATGGGCAATTCACGGGGCATAAACATCGCCGCCGCCACGGTCATCGTGGTCTCAGTGATATGGTTGGCGTGGTTTTTTCGTGCCCCTCGGCCTGATTTTGATGTGCGACCGCACCGGGCGTTGGGGCAAGTCATGGCAGAGGAGACGTTGCCTTTGCTTGGGGCAAATGGGCGTGTGATTCTTTTTATCCGGGACTACCAGAGTTTCGATGTGCCTGCGGCGAAGAGTCAGGCAGAGGCATTTTGTTCGGCACTGCAAGCGGTTGGAAAGACGGCGATCATCACCAATTTGATCAAGTTGGACCCTTTGAGATCCACGGGGCTGACGGCGGATGCATTTTTGGATGCGATACGGCGGGCAAAGAGCGGTGATGTAGTGGTGTTGTTTTTACGGCCGCCGGAATTGAGTACATCACAGATGCAAGTGGCGGCTCGACAAGCCGGGCGGGTGGTTGCGTTGTGCACGGGCAGCACACCGCGGCAGATTGCTTTGCGTGAGATGCTGAGCCAAGGGGTGATTCACAAGGCGGTGGTCAATCGGGCCTGGCAAAAGCCGGCGCCGACTGAAGGTGCGACTGCACGACAATGGTTTGATGCGTGGTACGAGGTGTGGACGAAGGAAAATGTGGCGGGTACGGCGAGCAATCCATGAGCGTAAAGTCAGGAACAGAGCGGTTCAAGTTTTGTCAGGGGGCCACGCGGACTGACATATTGGTGGGGTGTGCCTTGGTCATGTTGTTGATTTCTATTTTGTTGCCGGTGGGAATGCGAATGAGAGAGCGCGCACGCTGGATTCAGTGTGGGACCAATTTGAAGCAAATTGCGATGGCATTGCGGTTTTATGCGGGGCAAAACCAAGATACATTCCCTGCGATGACATACAACAAGCCGCCGGGTGGATGGTGGTGGTACAAGGAGCAAATCAAAAGCGGCGGGTTCAAGGAAGGCCAACAGCCGACAGTGGACAAGACTTTTGCGTGTCCTTCAGACCGTGGTTACGAGGGGCTGAGCGATGAAGCAATTCCCTTCTGCCAGAGCGCAAAGCATGCGTACAACAGCTATGTTTTTAACGGGGTGAATCTTCCGGGGCTGCCCAACATTGCGGGCCGGAAAGAGAGCAGCATCCGGCAGCCAAATCGCACGTTATTGGTGATGGAGTGGACGGCGCACGCGCCGCTTTCGTGGCATAAGAGCCGGACGGGGAAGCGGAATGCGCCATTTTACAACAATGCGGAAAGTGTAGTGGCGTTTGTGGACGGGCATGTGAGGACGGTAAAGATTTATTATGACGGGATTAATCCCGCCTACAGCCGCGATCCGATTCCCGGTTATGAATATCAATTCAGCGGCGACTAACATGCAAAGATTAATGCGCTTGATGTTATACGCGTGGTTGGGACTGGGTGCGGTTGTGACGGCGCGGGCCGAAATCATCTACACTCCGTGGACGCCCATATTCAAGGGGATCGAGTTGGCGCGGGGCACCAACACGGCGGGGTGGTCTGGGAATCCTCATGTAGTGCGGGCGTTGCGGATTGATTTGCAGGATCCGGATGTTCGGATTTTCACAACGCCTCCAAACACAAACAACTGGCTCGCTAATTCGCGTGAGACATATAGTCACCGGCCTGGAAATTTTCTGCGTCAGCATCAATTGCGGGTTGCGATCAATGGGGCGCATTACGGGGGCAGCACGGCTTACTCCACACCGGATGGCTCGGCAACGTGGGTTCATGGGTTGGCGATTTCTCAGGGGGTATTGGTGTCGCCCTCGGATTCGTCAGTGGATGCGCAAAGCATGCTTTATTTCACGACGAACATGGTGCCCGGGTTCATCCCGTACAATGGGCAAAGCTTCAGCGATACCAACGGAATATATACCGCCATTCCGGGGATGTATCCGCTGGTGGTAAGCGGGGTGAATGTGGGTTGGGATTACATCAACAACAACGACACAACGCATCGGGTGCAACCGCGGACAGCGATAGGGATATCTCAAGACCGGCGGTATGTTATCATGATCGTGATTGACGGCCGTCAATCGGACAGCGACGGTGCTAAGGACTACGAGACGGCGGATTGGTTGATACTATTTGGAGCGTATGATGGGATGAATCTTGATGGAGGGGGTTCGACGTGCATGGTGATGGCAAACGAGTGTGGTGACCCGGTGATTCTCAACGATCCGAGCATTTATTACGCGACGGGGGGGCAGACCACGATGCGGAGTGTTGGGCATAACATCGGGTTTTACGCCAAATCGCTGCCCACCCTGCCCTTACAGAATTCTCGGGTCACGGCGGGACGGAGCATGGCGATTGTTGAATGGGAGACGCCGTTTGCGGGGACAACGCAGGTGGAATATGGATTGACACCGTCGTTGGGTAACAGCACGCCGTTACGTAATGAGGCAGTTACCAAGCACTCCGTATTATTAACGGGACTGCCACCGGGACGGACAAATTATTTCCGGCTGATTTCGCGGTCGAATCAAGTTGAGTATGCAAGTCCGGTCTGTTTTTTTCTGACTCAAACCAATCCTCCGGCAACGGGCTCGGCAACGCCGGTGATGGAATTGATATTTCCGGTGAACCAAAGTTGGAAATACAACACCAACCGGATGGACAGCACGCCGGAGTGGAAAACCCCTGGTTATGATGACAACGCATGGGGTGGGCCGGGGCCCGGCTTGTTGTATGTGGAAGACAGCGACTATGTTTATCCAAAAAACACGCCGCTGCCGAGTCCGCGGGGGCCGGGCGTGCCTTCGAGCAGTCCGCAAATACCGATTACCTATTATTTTCGGACGACGTTTAATTTTCCGGAAAACCCAGCCGGAGTTTCGCTTGTGTTTTCAAATTTGATTGATGATGGAGCGGTGTTTTACCTCAACGGGACAGAGATTTATCGTCTACGAATGCCCGCGGCGCCGACCGTGATAACGAGCACGACGCTGGCAAATAGTTTTCCAGCGGGGCCGCCAACCTATCAACAGGGAGTGGATCCGCAGTATGGGGATGCAGCGGCGGAGGCGCCCGCACTGTTTACGTTATCCGGGAATCTGGTGGCCACGAATTTGGTGCGAGGGACGAACCATCTGGCTGTGGAGGTGCACAATTATTCGGCAGGTAGTCCTGACATCGTGTTTGGGACAGCACTTTATTACAGTCGGAGTGTGTTGCAGACCAACTCGCTGATTGTGATTGCGTCCGATCTTTCCCTGGGTGTACCGGTGCGTCTGGATGCAAATGACAATTACGGGATGGCCGATGGGACCACACCGTTTGAGCGTTTTTATTATCCCCAAGCCTCGGCAACACTTACGGCCACGCAAAACATGGGTGAGTTGATTTTCAAAGAGTGGCGGCTGGATGGGGAGGCGTTTTCGAGCAATTTGACCGTGACGGTGAGCATGAGCACAAATCACATTTTGGAGGCAGTTTACGTGGCTCCGCCACCGGTGATTTCCTGGTCTTTGTCTGTGACTTCCACCAATCCTGCGAGCGATGTGGGGATACTAGTGTCGCCCGCTGACGTGCAAGGATTTGCCGGTGGAGATACTCCTTTTACGAGAAGTTACACCAATGGAACCACGGTGACTTTGACGGCTGCGGCAGTGGTTGGGGAAAAGGTATTCAAAGAATGGTGGCTCGATGGAAATCCTGTTTCCACCAATCAACAGTTGGTCTTGGTGGTGGGAACGAATCATCAGGTAACGGCTGTTTATGCTGAACCGCCGCCCCCGCCGGTTTGGGAATTGAGCATTCGTTCGATGAATCCAGCGCAGGATGTTTTGATTGAGATTCAGCCCGTGGACGTTAATCAGGAGGCAGGGGGACAGACGCCATTACTGCGGCATTATTCGAACAGCACATTCGTGACTTTGACTGCGCCGCTGCTTGTGGGGACACAGCGATTTTTGCATTGGTTGGCAGGTGATGAAATCGCGAGCACTCAAGCGGTTTTATCGCTGACGATGCTGACCAATCAGGTTGCGACAGCAGTTTACCAGTCCCCTCCCCTGCCCCCTCAGTTGGATGCCAGCTTTGCTAATGGAAACCTTGTTTTGAACTGGACCGGCAGCGGATTTGTACTGCAGATGGCGACAAATTTGCAGCCGCCAGTGCTCTGGAATAACGTCCCGGGGTTCATTACTTCCGGGCCATACACCAATCCGGCATCCGAGGTGCGGCAATTTTTCCGGTTGAAGGAAAACCTTAATTTTCCACCGCCTTGAGGTGTGTTTTTCGATATTGCCTTGGCGCCAAGGTATCGTTTTTTGGGCGAAAGGAGAGAGGAAGTCATTGGCCGTGGCAAGGGGGGTGGTTGAATTTTTTGGCTTATGATATCGCATTTGAGGGGGCCGTCCGCAAAATGATGGAATTTGTTACGGTTTTGTGGCAAAGTGACATAAAGAAGATGTTGCGTCCACAGCATCCATGGCGAGTAAGCCTCGTTTTGACGGGGCTGTTTTATATATTGGCCGGACCGCTTTGGAGCCAGAGCCACAAGCCGGTGGATATTGGCACACAGGTCAACGGTTATCAGGATGATTTCAACGGCACGACGTTGAATGCCGGTTGGCAAGTGCAAGGCGCCTCTGTTTACTTTGCGAGCAACGGGGTGTTACGCGTTTATTCTGGGTCTGGGGATCCGAACCACTTGTATTACGCCGTTGGCGGAGCAAGTGGCACGACGCAGGAAATACTGGCGCGGGTTCGCCTGCTCAGTCTGGGCACGGGCGATGCGGTACGATGCGGGGTGGCCGTGGGGATCGAACCTTCTGCGCCCAGTCAGGCTGGTGGAATTAATTTTTTATTCCGGGATCACAACGGGGAGGGACAAACCGGCCGACATGTTTCCCTGCTTGATGATTTGCGTGCGTGGGGGCCAGGTTACACGGGAGCTTTTAATCTAAACACGTGGTATTGGATGCGGTTGCGCCAGGAGCCAAATGCGCAAGGAGGCACAACAGATGTGTTTGCGCGCTTCTGGCGGGCGGACGGTTCCGAAGCCGAGCCTGCAAACTGGCAATTGACATGGGACTACGTTCCAACGCGGGCCGCGCGAAACGGCTATGCAGGAATTACGGCGAGCAGTTCGGGTGGGCTGGCAGAGTTTGAAGTGGACTACGTGCTTATCAAGGCGGCGGGGCTGCCGGCGATTCTGGTAAATCCGGAGGCGTTTCCTGCGATTCAACAACCAGTGGCAATCACGAATGAACCCCAAGATGCAGTGGTGAATGAGTTGGGGAGCGTGACGCTGCAAGTGCAAGCCAGCGGTTATCCTCCCCTAACATACCAATGGTATAAAAACGGCCAATTGCTGACGGGAGCAACCAGTCCAAGGTTGGCGTTGAGCAATGTTCCGATTTCTGACGATGGGGCGCAGTTTTATGTGGTGGTGGGAAACGTGGCGAGCAACGTTTCATACAGTGTCACCAGCCGCGTAGTCACTTTGCAGGTGATACCGGATTTTGCTCCACCGGAGTTGCTCCGTTTGCATCCACAGGGTTTGACAGGGGTGAAGCTCTATTTTTCGGAACCGCTGTCGGAAGCGAGCGCGACATCTGTTTTGAATTATTATCTTTTGAGTACGCAGGCGGAAGCCGTGGCGATCAACGCTGCTGTGCTTTCTGAAAACGGGCGTGAGGTGACTCTCGAGACGGCACCGATGGTGGAAGGGATGGGTTATGTTCTGAATGTTTATAATTTGCGGGATCGGGCCGCTGCTGGAAATGTGATGCCGCAGCCGGTAGAAACGAATTTTGTGGCTGTGGGACTAACGCCCATGGATATAGAGGGAAGCCAACCGGCGGGGTGGGTGGAGTGGCTTCCCGGGGGATACCGTGTGACGGGTGGCTATGCAGGGACACAGATTTCGCAGGAAGGCGGGACGTTTGCCGGAAATCAAATTACGGGCGATTTTGATGTGCGGGTTAAGGTAAGCCGATTGGAGGCGGGTAATCTATGGGCGCGGGCCGGTTTGACGGCGCGTGTTTCCGAGGAGACGTCACAGAACTATTCGGCGGTCTATGCGACGCCTTCGATAGCCGGATGTTATTTTTTGAGTCAGTCGGATGGCACACCTCAAATTCAGGGCCGGTATCCGGTGAACTATCCGGCGACATGGCTGCGACTACAACGTGAGGAGGATAATTTTTATGGGTATGCGAGCACGGATGGAATTCGCTGGGTGCTTTTGGGGCAGGCGGTATTGGAAGTACCGGAAACATTGTGGGTGGGTTTGACAGTGGCCAGCCACGAGCCGGAACAAATGGCCAGTGCGGACTTTCTGGATTTTTCCGAAACGCCCTCACCGGTAACGGTGCCGCTTACACTGGAACGCGAGGGCATGGGGCCTTCGAGCCGCCGGACGGGGTTGGTCATTTCGGAAATCATGTACCGGCCTGCACCCCATCCCACGATAACGAATTCGATGGAGTTTATTGAAATAGCCAACACGCGAGGAGAGCCGGAGGATTTGAGTGGTTGGCGAATAAGCGGCGATATCAGTTATACATTTCCAGAGGGGACCATCCTGCCTGGCGGTGGTTTTTTGGTGGTGGCACGTTCACCACAGGATATTCAGAGTTTGTATCAATTGCCACAGGTGTGGGGACCGTTCACCAACAATTTGCCGAACAATAAAGGAACAATCCGGCTTCGTCATCGCACGGGTGCGGTCATGCTGGAGGTAACCTATCGTGATGAACCTCCGTGGCCAGTGGCGGCGGATGGTTCGGGCCATTCATTGGTGTTGGTGCGACCGTCATATGGAGAGAGTTCACCGCTGGCGTGGGGAGTGAGTGATCAATTGGGCGGCTCGCCTGGACGTTGGGACGGTGTGACGGCTGAACCATTAAAGGCCGTGGTCATCAATGAGTTGATGGCACATTCAGCGGGTATTATTGGCCATGATTATCTGGAACTGTTCAACAAGTCCAATACCCCGTTGGACATATCGGGGTGTACTTTGAGCGACGATACAGGGACTAATCGTTTTACTGTGCCTGCAGGGACTGTCATAGCAGGCCGGGGTTGGATTTCTTTTTCCCAATTTCAAATGGGATTTCCACTTAATGGAGGTGGAGGCAGGTTGTTTTTAAGGCATCCGGATGGCCGGGTGTTGGATGCTGTGCGATATCCGCCGCAAGCAACGGAGGCGGCTTATGGACGGTATCCGGATGGTTCGCCGTCGTGGCAGGAATTGGTAGCGCAAACGCCTGGAGCAAGCAACGCACCGATTTTGATTCGAGATGTGGTCATCAATGAAATCATGTACGCGCCCATCAGCGGGCTGGAAGACGATCAGTACATCGAGTTATTTAATAAAGGAACAAACACATTGAATATCGGAGGATGGGCATTTGTAGATGGCATTGATTTTCAATTTCCTCCAGAAACAGTTTTACCTCCACAAAGTTACGTGGTAGTGGCGAAGAACGTCACAAACCTTCTTGCCAAGTATCCGCAACTCAATTCCTCGAACACCTACGGGAATTTCAGGGGTTCACTATCCGGACGCGGTGAACGAGTGGCTCTGGCGATGTTTGAAGCGAGTTTGGTAACAAATCAAGTAATTGGACTTGGGCTGGTGGCGCCGCCCCCTTCTTCTCAAATCATCACCGATCCCGCCTCGACCCCGCAGGCTTATGTGGTGGTGGACGAGGTGACTTATCACAACGGGGGACGTTGGGGAAAGTGGAGTCATCGAGGGGGGAGCAGCTTGGAATTGGTGGACCCGCGCAGTGACAACCGGCTTGCAGCAAATTGGGCGGACAGCGATGAATCTCAAAAAGCACCGTGGACGACGATTGCGCGGACAGGTCTCCTCGACTTGGGAAATGTTACGGCTGATTCCCTGCAGGTGCTTCCGCTTGGAGCTGGAGAATATGTGCTCGACGATGTGGTGGTATTGAATGCTTCCGGTCAGAATGTAATGCCGAATGGGCAGTTCACGAGCGGTTCATCGGGATGGGTAGCTGAAGGTGCATTGTCGCTTTCACGATGGACTGCGAGTGAAGGAGTCAATAATACCGGGGCATTTTGGATCAAGGCATTGGATCGTGGGGATAATCAAATCAATCGAGTGCGCGCGAGTCTTTCAGCAGCCCTTGGCGCAGGCACATCGGCCACATTGCAGGCCAAGGTTCGGTGGTTGCGCGGGCATCCTGAAATGCTAATGCGGTTACGGGGGAATTGGTTGGAGGTTGCAGCGCGGCTTGAGTTGCCGCCTTATCTTGGCACACCCGGTTTGCCAAACAGCCGGCTGGTTTTGAATGCACCTCCGGCGATTTATGAGATTACTCACAACCCGGTCGTTCCGGCGGCCCAGCAACCGGTGCGGGTTACAGCGCGGATTCACGACCCCGACGGGGTTGCTGCCTTTCAACTGCATTATCGGGTGGATCCCATGACAAATTACACAGTGGTGGCAATGCGGGATGATGGTTCGGCGGGGGATGAGCAAGCCGGGGATGGCATTTATTCGGCGGTGATTGGTGGGCAGCCTTCGGGAACTGTGGTGGCGTTTTTCCTTTCGGCAACCGACGGCCATGCCAATCCGGCCACAAGTCGTTATCCGGCTGATGCGCCGGCAAGGGAATGTGTGGTGCGCTTTGGGGAGGCCACGCCTCAAGGGACTTTCCCGATTTATCGTTTGTGGATGACGCAGAATACATTCACGAATTGGTCTGCAAGGCACAAGCTGGACAACTCACCCAATCCCATCACTTTTGTACTTAACAACGAGAGGGTCATTTACGAAGCAGAAGCTCAGTTTGCCGGCAGCCCTTACATTGCGCCCGGGTTTAATACGCCCGCCGGCAATCGGTGTGGGTACAGCATTTCGTTCCCTGCGGATGATAGATTATTCGGCGCACGCGATCTTGTGCTGGACTGGCCGGGAGGGCATGGAGGCGAAACGACTGCGATTCAAGAGCAGATGGCTTACGCATTGGCAGAGGGGATGGGGCTGCCGTTTAGTCACCGGCATTTCATTCGATTGTTTGTTCACGGGGTTCCAGACATGCAACGGGGCGGAGTTTTTGAGGCCGTTCTGCAACCTGCCGGCGAGTATTTGGAGCAGTGGTCACCTGATCAACCGGAAGGAGATTTTTACAAAATTGACCGGGCATTTGAATTTGACAACAACGGCAATCGTGTGGCCGATCCAATGCCGCGATTGGAGGTGTATCAATCAGGAGGGCAGAAAAAAATCGAGCGTTATCGTTGGACGTGGCTCAAACGGAGTTACGACAGCGCGCTGGATTATTCACAACTCATGAATTTGGTGGATGCATTAAATGCGACTTCACCGGAGCCATACACGACGTTGACGGAAAGTCTGGCGGATGTGGAACAGTGGATGGGGGTTTTTGCCTTTGAGCATATCATCAACAACTTCGACAGTTGGGGACATAACATCGGAAAAAACATGTATATGTTCAGACCGCGCAATGGCAGGTGGGTGATTTACCCCTTCGACCTGGATTGGTTGATGTTGGTGTCGCCGCGCGGGCCTGGCGGATTCACGGCGCTAAGTGGTCCCTTGTTTGCATCGGAGGACCCGACGGTTACGCGCATGTATAATCACCCGCCGTTTCGCCGGGCATATTTTCGGGCTGTCCAACGTGCAATTGAAGGGCCGATGAGGCCGGAAATCGCAGAGCCTCTCATGGATGTCAAATACCGGACACTGGTGGCCAATGGAATTACGCTGTGTGATGGTCAGTCATTGACGGATCCACGCACGCTCAAGGAATGGTATGCGCAAAGGCGAGGTTTCTTGCAAAGCCAACTGGCGTCCGTTCAAGCGGAGTTTTCGGTGGCCACCAATTATCTGACGAGCGCCAGCAATTACTTTGCGATTACAGGCACGGCCCCCGTCGAGGTCACCACGATTACCGTTAATGGTGTGCCTTGGAAACCGGTTTGGACCAGTGTTACCAACTGGACCCTCCTAGTGCCTGGCACGCAAACAACCAACCTTTGGACGGTGAACGCCCTGGATTCAGATGGGCAAGCGGTGGGCTCGCCACAGGAAGTGACAGCAGTATTCACCAATGTTGTACCGCCGGCAAAAGGGAGTATTGTTTTTTCTGAAATCATGTACCACCCGACAGACCCGGAGGCGCAGTATCTGGAGCTCTTAAATGTCTCGAGCAATTATACGTTTGATATTTCGGGATGGCGGATTAACGGGTTGGGATTCACGTTCCCTCCGGGCAGTGCATTGTTGCCGGGGCAATACTTGCTGCTGGCCAAAAACCGTGAGGCTTTTGCGCGAGCTTACGGAAGTGGCGCGTTGGTGTCCCATGAATACTCCGGCAATTTGCAACAAAACGGCGAAACACTCACTTTGTTGCGGCCGCTGCCGGGAACCGCAGAAGAAATTGTGGCACAAGTGCGTTATGAACCTTCTGCACCGTGGGCCATGGACACCCCGGACACTGCGCTTCAATTGCGAGATGGCCGCCGGGATATTCGGCGTGTAATGAATTGGGGAAATGGCAATTCGTGGCAGTTTAAGTCGTTCACGATGAGCAACACGTTGACCTTGAATTTCACTAATCTCTATTTCCGGTTCAGCAATGCAGGGGAGGTGTGGTTGGATGATTTGCGGATTGTGGAAACCAATCCTTTAGAGGGGGAGGCAACCAATTATGTGGTGAATGGGGATTTTGAGGGGCCGTTGGAGGGGACATGGGTGAAGGGGACGTTGGTGGGGCCAACGGAGCGGGACGGGACGGTGAGCCGGAGCGGGCAGTACAGTTTGCGCTTGGTGGCAACGGGGCGGGCGCAGAGTGTGGCGCAGTCGTTGTCGCAGCCGCTGACGTTGAAGACGGGGACGGTGTACACGGTGAGTTTCTGGTACTTGCCGAGTCAGACGCTGACGGGTTTGCATGTGTATTTGACGGCGTTTGTGAATTCGAATGTGGTGGTGCATGCGCCGGTGTATGCGCGGTCGCCTGGGGCGGCGGCGCAGGGGGAGCGTGGGTTGCCGGAGTTGCCGTTGGTGTGGTTGAACGAGGTGCAGGCGGAGAATGTGGAGGGGGTGGCGGACAATTATGGGGAGCGAGAGCCGTGGGTGGAGTTGTACAATGGTGGGAGCACGGCGGTGGATTTGACGGGGTGGTATTTGGCCAACCAGTACACGAATTTGGGACAGTGGGCGTTTCCAGCGGGGACGGTGTTGGGGCCTGGGGAGTATCGGGTGGTGTGGTGTGATGGGCAGGTGGGGCAGACGGTGGGGACGAATTTGCATACGAATTTCCGCTTGAGTGGAGGTGCGGGGAGTGTGGCGTTGGTGATGCCGGTGGGGGCGGGGTTGGAGGTATTGGATTATTTGTACTACAGGGGATTGTTAGCGGGGCGGAGTTATGGGAATTATCCGGATGGTCAGCCGGTGTATCGTCGGGTGTTTCATTATGCGACGGCTGGGACGACGAATAATCCGGCTTTGGCGCCAGTGCCTGTGTTTATCAATGAATGGATGGCGGACAACAGGTCTTCACTTGCCGATCCTGAGGATGGAAATTTCGAAGATTGGTTTGAGTTGTATAACGCCGGGGACACGGAGGTGGATTTGGGCGGGTATTACTTGACTGACAACCCTGCGAATCCATTTCAGTTCCGGATACCGAATGGTTGGGTGATACCGGCGCAGGGATTTTTAGTGGTGTGGGCGGACAATGAGGCGGGCCAGAATGTGGCAGGCGGGACCAATCTGCACGTAAACTTTGCACTGAATCGCAGCGGTGAATACATCGGGCTTTTTGCGCCTGACGGGACCCGCGTGGATTCGGTTGAGTTTGGTCCACAAGCGGCCAATTTGACTTTTGGCCGGTATCCCGATGGGGAATCGGGAATATACGGGCTTGCAGAACCTACTCCTGGCGCCCCGAACGCCACATTGCCCTCAGGCAATCAGCGTCCCATTATCGAGGACATTCCACCACAAACAATGATTGCCGGACAACGACTTGAATTGGATTTATCAGCTTTCGACCTGGATTGGCCACCGCAAACGCTGACATTTCTACAGCCGGTAAATGCGCCTGCAGGAATGAACGTGAGTGCACAAGGACATTTGGTTTGGGCGCCCACCCCGACGCAAGCTGGAGTGCATGATATTTGTGTACGCGTGAGAGATGACGGCATACCCAACCTCACAGCCACGAATTGTTTTACAGTCGTAGTGCATCCCCCGCCGCAATTTCATGCGCCACGTTTGGACGCACAAAGCGGCAACCTTACTCTGAGGTGGTCAGCAATTCCCAACAAGTGGTATCAACTTGAAACTTCCCAGTCGCTCACAGCGCCGGTATGGGAGCCTGTTGGAGGCCCGATCTCGGCCGGGGAAAACGTTCTCGAAATTCAGGTGCCGCCGCCATCCTCCGGCCAGCGTTACTATCGGGTGAAAGTATATTAAGTTTTTTAAGCTGCCCCTGAAACTTCGACGTGTTGCATTTTTTCTTTTCCCCTTGGGCAAGGCTGGTCATCCTTGAGGGGAATGTCGGCAATCATTGCCATAGTGGGTCGGCCCAACGTCGGCAAAAGTGCTTTGTTCAACCGCCTGGCCGGGCGGCGTATCGCCATTGTACATGATCAGCCAGGGGTCACAAGGGACCGCGTAACCGCGGAAGTCGAGTGGAAAGGACGTCCCTTTACGTTGGTGGACACCGGGGGCATTGGTTTGTTGCGCGGTGAAAAGGCGGCGGATGTGTTGACTGAAGCTGCGTTGAAACAAGTGCAGTTGGCGATTGACTCAGCCCATTTGGTTTTGTTGGTGGTGGATGCCCAAGCGGGGCTGATGCCGCTGGATGAAGAAGTCGCAGCGCGATTGCGGGAGGCGCGCAAACCGGTGATTGTGGTGGCCAACAAGGCAGACCATGAGCGTTTTGACACCGCGAGTGTAGAATTCAGCGCTTTGGGATTTGAGCGAGTGGAACCGGTTTCTGCGTTGCATGGACGCGGGATTCCAAGTTTGATGGCTTCGGCCTTCCAACAACTAGATGCGCTGGGTGTGGCTGGCGCGGAAGCGGAAAGGCAGGTCAAAGGTAAGGCTCCACCATTGAAGATTGCGATTGTGGGGCGCCCGAATGTTGGAAAGTCTTCATTGATTAACGCTTTGACGCGCAGTGAACGGGTCATTGTGAGTCCAATTCCGGGGACCACCCGCGATGCAGTGGATGTACCGTTTGAAATTGAAACGGATGGCGTGAGACAGTCATGCATATTAATTGACACCGCGGGGATTCGGAAGAAACGGCGATTGGAAGATTCAGTGGAATTTTTCAGTGTGGACCGGGCAGAGGCCAGCATTGCGCGGAGCGACATTGTGGTTTTGGTGTTGGATGCCGAGGATGGCATTACGGAACAGGACAAAAAAATTGCTGACCTGATTACTGAGCATCAACGGGCGTGCGTGATGGTGGTGAACAAGTGGGACCTGTACCAAGAACGGTTGCGAGGAATGCCTCGAGGTCATCATCACGGCCAAATTCCTGCGAGTTTGGCGGAATTTGCGGCCTGGGTCCAGGAACGCATGTTTTTTCTCGATTACGCACCGGTGATTTTCACATCTGCGGTATCCGGTTTCCATCTGGAACGTTTGTTGGAGGCCATTCGTTATGTGGCAGCGCAATGGCGTCAACGCGTACCCACAGCGGTGTTGAACCGTGTGCTGGCGTCCGCGGTGGAGCGCCGGCAGCCCATCAGTAATGTTGGACATCACCTGAAGTTTTTTTATGCGACGCAGGTGGAGGAGGCGCCCCCAACGTTTGTATTGTTTGTCAATCGCGACGAACTTTTTTCCGAACCCTACAAGAAATATCTGGCGGGTGAATTGCGGAAGGCTTTTGGATACGAGGGTTGTCCTATTGTTTTGCGCGCCAAGCCGCGTCCACGAACCGTGGCACCAAAACGCAGCAAGGGGCCGGCTGCCCAACAGCGTTCAGCCAGTCGTCGCAAGTTTTCCAAACGGTGAATGGGGGATGAAACATTGCGGCGGACCTCTGCCTTTGGCATAACCAAGACATGACTTTGCCTCGCATGCATTATCGTCGGTTTGGAAAGACAGGTTTGCAGATGCCGGTTATTTCCTGTGGCGGCATGCGTTACCAACATAAATGGCAGGACGTGCCGCCGGAGGAGATACCCGTAGATAATCAGGCCAATTTGGAGGCTTGCATCCAACGCGCTTTGGAGCTGGGCATCAATCATATCGAGACGGCACGGGGATATGGCACATCAGAAATGCAATTAGGACGTATACTCCCCACCCTGCCCCGGGAAAAAATTATTGTCCAAACCAAGGTTGCACCCGCCGCCACCGCGGAAGAGTTTTTGAACACCTTTGAACGTTCGATGAGTTATCTCCGCTTGGAGCATGTGGATTTGCTGGCGCTGCACGGAATTAACAATCGCCAGCATTTGGAGTGGAGTCTAAAGCCGGGCGGTTGTTTGGAGGCTGCGAGGCGTTTGCAAAAAGAGGGCCGCTGTCGTTTTGTGGGTTTTTCAACTCATGCCACCACCGACATCATTCTAGAGGCGGTGAACAGTGGTGGTTTTGATTATGTGAATCTGCACTGGTATTTTGTGAATGAACTTAATTGGCCGGCAGTTGAAGCAGCACACAAGTTGGACATGGGAGTTTTCATCATCAGCCCGAATGACAAAGGAGGCAAGCTGTACACGCCCAGCTCCAAAATGGTGGATTTATGCCGTCCGTTGACGCCGATGCAATTCAACGATTTGTACTGTTTGGCTCGTCCGCAGGTGCACACATTGAGCTGTGGGGTGGCGCGTCCGCAGGACTTTGATGGGCATGTGGAAGCCCTGGCGTGGTATGAGCAGGCGGCGGAGGTGGTGCGCCCCATCGAAGAACGATTGCGTGCTGAAATGCGGCGGGTTTTGGGCGAGGAATGGTGCCTACGCTGGCATGAGGGACTGCCTGAGTACGTGGATGCTCCGGGGCAAATTAACGTGCTCGAAATTCTACGCCTCTGGACGTACGCCAAGGCGTTGGATTTGGTGGATTGGGCCAAAATGCGCTACAACCTGCTTGGGCAGGCAGACCACTGGTTCCCCGGAGAAAATGCGGCCAATGTAGATAAGTATGATTGGAGTAAAACGCTGGCTCGAAGCCCCTTTGCAGCCGAAATTCCGAATATACTTAAAGAGGCCCATCAACTTTTGTTTGAAGCGCCTGTGAAGCGGCTGAGCCAGTCGTGAATGTGCAAGCGGGTGATTTTGCATAATTTACCATGAAAGCCGTATTGGAATATTTGTCGAAAAACCGGGATCGGTTTATCGAGGAACTTTGCGATTACGTTCGTTTTCCGAGTGTTTCTGCGCAACGCCAGCATCGGAAGGACATGCGGCGATGCGCGGAGTGGCTGGTCCAACATTGTCGGCGCATCGGCTTGGAAGCAAGGTTGTGCCCAACCACGGGGCATCCAGTGGTGCTCGCATCCACGCCCCGCGTTCGACGCGGTGGAGTGAACCGTCCACACTTTGTCATCTACGGTCATTATGATGTACAACCTGCGGAGCCGTTTGAGTTGTGGAAAACGCCTCCCTTTCAGCCGATTTTGGCAGGGGCCTCTTTGTATGGGCGAGGGGCCAGCGACAATAAGGGGCAACACTTTGCCCATTTGAAGGCCGTAGAGGCGTTTCTGCAAACAGGGACTCCCCTCCCCTGTGATTTGACGTTTTTGATTGAAGGCGAGGAGGAAGTGGGTAGTGAAAATCTTCCAGGGTTTTTAAAACGCCATCGGCGTCGGTTGCATGCGGATGCATTTGTTGTCAGCGACACTGGAATGCCGGACAAGCGGCACCCTGCTCTGACATGTGGATTGCGGGGTATTGCTGCGTTGGAAGTGCGGATCACCGGCCCATCACGTGATTTGCATTCAGGCATTTACGGCGGATCGGTACTAAATCCGGCAACAGCTTTGTGTCAAATACTGGGACAGTTACACGATGCACAAGGGCGTGTAACGGTGCCCGGTTTTTATGACGAAGTGCGGCCACTATCTACGGAGGATAGGAAGCAAATTGGCCGCATTCCTTTTCATCGCGAACAATATCGCAAATTTTTGGGTGTGCCGAAACTATTTGGAGAGCAAGGTTATACACCCAATGAACAGCGAGGAGCACGGCCCACGTTGGAAATTAACGGATTGACCAGCGGCTACCAAGGGGAAGGAAGCAAGACGATTGTGCCAGCGAGCGCGTCGGCGAAAATTACTTTGCGGCTGGTTCCAGACCAGGAGCCGGATGTGATTCTGCAGCGTGTGGTGCGGCATCTTCGTGAACTTTGTCCGCCAGCAGTGCGGATGGAGATTACCACGGGACATAGCGGCCGGCCTTATTTGTTTCCACCGGAACATCCACTTGCACAGGGGGCCTTGCGAGCGTTGCAGGGCGCCTTTGGGCGCAAGCCTATACTGTTGCGGGAGGGCGGCTCGATACCCATCGTAAATGAATTCAAATCCATATTGGGTGCCGACACACTACTGCTCGGTTTGGCGCTTCCTGATGACAATCCACATTCGCCCAACGAGAAATTCGATTTGGAATGTTTCACCAAAGGGATGGTGATGAGTGCTCTGCTTTGGCCGGAGTTGGCTGCGGCTGCTAATCGTTGAAACAGTCGGTAAAATTATTCAGTGCCGTGCGAAGCAATTCTAGCGGCAAGCCGACGACGTTGGAATAGGAGCCTTCAATGCGCTCTATGATGCGTTCGCCGTGTTCTTGAATGGCATAGGCACCCGCCTTGTCCAGCGGTTGGATACGGTCAAGGTAATCGGCGATTTCTGCATTTGTGAGCGGTTTAAAGAAAACACGGGTGACCTCGGCGCCAAGCCATTGTCGGCGTGTGCCACAATGCATGAGGCAGACGCCAGTGATGACTTCATGCATCCGCCCTTGGAGCTCGGCCAAAAAAGATTCGGCCTCGGCCCGATTTGCAGGTTTTCCGAAAATTTTAGGCCCCAAGCAAACTTCAGTGTCGGCTCCCAAAACAACAGCTTCGGGACGGCCTCTTGCGATAGAGCGACACTTTTGCCATGCATTGAAAAGGCAAATTTCACGGGGCGTTAGAAAATCGTGTCCCACTTCGGGGGCATGAGATGGAATGACTTCAAATTCCAATCCCAGTTCCTTCAACAAAGCCACACGACGTGGCGAAGCTGAAGCGAGGATGAGGCGGGCGCCCATGTTTGAATCAGCTCTGATAACACTCGTGAAGGTGCCGGACACGGGCTGAGAAATCTGAATCACTCAACACAGGTAAGGCAGAGTCGGTTGGAATGTCCTGCTCCAACTCAATCCATGATTTGCAGCCTGCATAAGAGGGCGATTGTGGCAGAACGACTGCGGAAGGAAGACGAAAGACGCGTACCATCAAGACATAGATTCCTACTTCACGCCCCCACTCATAGCGACTGGCGATGACTTCATCCCGCCAGATATGATGGCCTTTGAGTTTTTGTGCCTCTTCCAAAGTTTCCAAGCGTCGCCAACCCGTAAGGGCGGCATAACCCTCAATCCGAACTTGGTCTGCAGGCGGCCATGATTTGGCAAGTTCGTCGTAGCGCAGTTGGGCGGCGGGAACAACCGATTCGCGTTGTTGGTGGAATTGGGTTGGGAACAACCAAAATTGATCATGCTCCGGCTTGAAACCGCCGCGGCCTTCGGCGATGCCCCCTTTGCGCAAAATAATGATTTGCTCACCGCGCAAAAGAGCATCAGTCACAATGGCCCATTCTTTAAATGCCACACGCATGGGCAGAAGGATAGCAAAGTGGGTTTTCTACCGCAATGTGGCAGTCCTTTATGAGAGCCTGAATGGAATGTGAATCAGGAGGCTTTGCAAAAAGTCCTCTGGTCAATCCCTGCGTATGATGTCCACGAGTTGGTGGTGGTGGTTGTAGAGGCGGAGTTCCAAGGGTAGGTGGCCCGGCAGGGCGTGCGTCGCACAACCCAAGCACGGATCATACGCCCGAAACGCCATCTCCACCTTGTTCAACAAGCCCTCCGTCACCTTCCCCCCATGGATCAACCCCTTGGCCGCACGATCCACGCTCATCGCTATCCGCGCCGCGTTGTTCGCCGTCGCCACAATCATGTTCGCCATCGTTATCACCCCACGCTCGTCCGTCCGATAGTGGTGAAACAAGGTCCCCCGCGGCGCTTCCACCACCCCCACCCCCTCCCGCGGCACCCCCGTCGGCACCCGCCTCACCTCCGAACTCGTTATCTCAGGATCGTTCAACAGCTCCACCATCCGCTCCGCCGCATACACCATCTCCACCACCCGCGCATAGTGGTTCGCCAAGGTGTGATGCACAGGCTTGCCCCCCAACACCGTAAAGTATTCGTCATACGCCCGCTGCGCCAACGGCGTCGTAAACCCCTCCGACGCATTCAACCGCGCCAACGGCGCCACCGAATAAATGCTCGTCCCAGGCCCCTCCACAAACCCCTTCCAACCCAGCGGCTTCAAATACGTAAACTTCATGTAGCTCCACGGCTCTACATGCTCCGCCACATACTCCAAATACCGCTCCGCAGGAAATTTCATCAGCTCCTTCCCCTCCACGTCCACCACCCGCAACTGCCCATCATAAAAGTTCACCTTGTTCCGCTCATCCACCATCCCCATGTAGCACGTCCGATGTGTGTACGCCTCCCCCGTGATCAGTTTCACGTACTCCGGGTTCTTCAACACCAAATCCTTGAACACCTGAAGGGTGAATTGCGCAAACTCCACCCCCTCCTTCGCCAACGCCTGAAACCGCCCCAAGTCCTCCTTCGCCAATCCCTTCGACACCCCTCCCGGCAGCCCCAACACCGGATGCACCACCTTCCCCCCAAAATACGCTATCAGCTCCCGCAACCGCCGACGCATCCCAATCACCTTCTTCCCCACTTCCACCCCCACCTTCCCGATCACCCCCACGATGTTCCGCTCCGCCGCAGGCGCCTCAGGACCCACGATAAAATCCGGCCCCCCCAACACATACACATGCAACGCATGATCCTCCAACATGAACGCATGATACACCAGCTCCCGTATCTTCCGCCCCGCCGACGCCACCTCCACCCCATACAAATGGTCCAAACACTTCACCGACGCCATGTGATGCGCCGTCGGACATACCCCGCAAATCCGACTGGTTATCTGCGGCATCTCCTCCGCCGGCCGCCCCAACGCAAACACTTCAAACCCACGCAGCTCAGGCACCTGAAAATACGCTCGCTCCACCTCCCCCCGCTCGTCCAAAAAAATGTCTATCTTCCCATGACCCTCCAATCGCGTAATCGGATCAATGCTCACTTCCCGACGCCGCGCACGCACCGCCGCATTGGCCGCCAGGTTCCCCGCATTAAATGCTTTCTGTGCCGCTTCATTCATAGACTCATCCTCTCTCTCCACCTCGTCACACGTTCTTCTTCCGCCTCAACAAGCTCTTGGCCAACCCATACCGGTAAAACGTCCCCACCGGGTCCGGTATCCCCTTTAACACCTCATCTATCCCCGCCTCCTCCTTCGGCCCCACGTTCGAACACAAGCTCGACAGCATCTTCGCCCCCTGATCCTTCACCCGTGTCGTCGGCCCAAAACACCCCGTGCACGGCATGTTCCCCCCGATACACTGCCCCCCACACCCCGCCCGCGTCCCAGGCCCCATGCACACCACCCCCTGCGCCAAAAAACACTTCCCTGGGTCCAACAGCTTCTGATGCGGCCTCACAAACCCACTAAACGCCAGGTCCACAGGCTTGCTCTCCCGCCGCGGACACTCGCTGCACAACGCCACGTCCGGCGCCAACACCGACCCCCGCCCAGGCAACCGCCCCTCCAACAACGCCCCCACCGCCGCCCGCGTCAAGTTCGGCGTCGGCGGACACCCCGGGACATAGTAGTCCACCTCCACCACCTGGTCCAACGCCCGCACCCCCTCGTGCAGCTCAGGCAGCTCCAACTCATGCCCCCCCTCCTCCGTCCGCACCCTCGGCCGTACACCCCCCTCGTTCACCACCGACGGACTCTCCTCATAGTTGAACCGTAATATCTGCTCCCGACTGTACTGATTGGCCAGCCCAGGAATCCCCCCCAGGTGCGCACACGTCCCATACGCGATCATGTACCGGCTCTTCCGCCGCAACAACCGCGCCATCGCCGCCTGCTCCGTCGAGCGTATGGCCCCGTTCAAAAAGGTCGCCACAATCGAACCGTCCGCCATCGCCTCGATGTCCTTGTACTTGAAGTCCATCGCCACTGGCCACAGCACGATCTCCACCTTCTCCACCACCCCCAATATGTCCTCCGCCAAATCCACCACCGTCTCCTCACACCCCCCACACGACGCACACCAGTAAAATGCTACTTTCGGCTTAGACATGTTCCACCTCGCCTTCCTGCTGCTTCCGCTCCTCCACCGCCACTCGCTCCGCCAACGCCGCCACCTCCCGGTCCCACTCGCCCATCCGCTCCGGCCAACCCAACGGACCCAACGCCCGGATCCGCTCCACCATCTCGTTCACCACCACCTTCACCTTCTCCCCCTCCGCCGCCGAAATCCACTCCAACCGAAACCGCTCCCGCTCCACCCCCATCCCCTCCAACAACCGCTCCAGCATCCGCGCCCGCCTCAACATCTTGTAGTTCCCCTCCACATAGTGACAGTCATTGGGATGACACCCCCCCACCAACACCCCGTCCGCACCCCGCGCAAATGCCTCCAAAATAAACTGCGGATCCACCCGCCCGCTGCACATCAGCCGGATCACCCGCACGTTCGGCGCATACTTCAACCGCGACACCCCTGCCAAATCCGCCGCCGTGTACGTGCACCAGTTGCAGAAAAACGCCACGATCCGCGGACTCCAGCCCGCACCACTCCCACTGTTGCCTTCGGTCTTCATATCGCTCTTTCCTCTCTCTCTTCTTCTTTCCCTTCACTCCTCCCACTCAATCCGCCAACACCCCCTCTATCTCGCTAAACACCTCCGCATCCTCAAAGAGGTTCTGCACAATCGATCCCGACGGACACGCCCCCACACACGTCCCACACCCCTTGCACAACGCCTCGTTGATGTACGCCTTCTGCTTGTCCGCCAAAAAACTGATCGCCGTGTACGGACACAACGGCACACACGACTTGCACCCAGAACACTCCCCCTCCACCACATACGCCGTGTTGGGCTCCATTTCGATATGTCCTCGATCAATCAAGGAGAAAGCTTCAGCAGCGGCGGCGCCGGCCTGGGCAACGGAGTCAGGGATGTCTTTGGGTCCCTGACAGCAACCGGCCAAGAAGATGCCCTCGGTGGGTGTGCTAACTGGAGCCAATTTGGGATGACGTTCGAGGAACCAGCCTTCTGAGCTGCAGCTCATGTTGAAGAGTCGGCGAACGTCATCTGCGTCGGGATGAGGTTCCAGTCCGACAGCCAAGACAACCATGTCCACGGGGACATGGAGGATTCTGCCCATGAGGGTATCTTCGGCTTTAACAATGAGGCGGCCATTGGCGTCCGGGGAAGGGTCGGGGAAGACATCGGCGACTTTACCGCGAATCATTTGAATACCTTCCTCGGAGATGCGGTTGTAAAACTCTTCCATGCTTTTGCCCGGACTGCGCATGTCAATGTAGAAGTTGAATATCTCGGCCTCAGTGCGCTCGTGGATGAGGTGGGCAAGTTTGAGGGAATAGAGGCAACAGACGCGGGAGCACCAGCGGTTGGTGTTTTCATCACGTGAGCCAACGCAGTGGATGATGGCAACTTTTTTAGGCTTTTCGCCGTTTTTCAGGACGACTTCGCCAGCGGTCGGGCCTGAGGAATTGACGAGGCGCTCGACTTCGAGGGCGGTATAGACGTTGGGATAAACGCCGTAGCCGTAATAGGGTGTACGGTGGGGATCGAATGTCTTGAAGCCGGTGGCAACGATGATGGTGCCGACGTGGATTTCCCTGAGTTCTTCCTGTTGTTTGAAGTCAATGGCTTTGCGGTCGCCGCAAGCCTCCACGCAGGTTTTTTTGCACTTGCCGGTTTTGACCTCGATGCAGGTTTCCGGGTCAATCATGACGATGGGCGGAACGGCTTGAGGGAATGGGAGAAAAACCGGTTTGCGTTTGCCAAGCCCGAGGTTGAACTCGTCGGGGAATGTGGGTTTCTTGTAAACACAAGCATTTACGCACTCCTGGCATCCGGTGCAAAGGTCTTCGATGATGTACCGGGGTTTGCGTCGGACGGTGACGCGGTAATTGCCGACATAGCCGTCCACCTTGACTACTTCGCTGTAAGTCCAAAGGCGGATGTTGGGGTGTTTGTCCACAGCAGACATTTTGGGGCTGAGGACACACATGGCGCAATCGAGGGTTGGGAAAGTCTTGTCGAACTTGGCCATGTGACCGCCAATGGTGGGTTCGCGCTCGACGAGATAAACGAGCTTGCCGGCATTAGCGAGCACCAAAGCGGCGTGAATGCCGGCGATGCCACCACCGACAACCAAGACATTAGGATTGATGGGGGCTTTTTTGACCTCCAGCGGTTTGTGGAGAGGCACGCGTGCGATGGCCGCTCGGACTTGGGCCATGGCTTTATGCGTGGCGGCTTCACGGTCGGTATGGACCCAAGAGTTGTGCTCGCGGATGTTGACCATTTGGAAGAAGTAGGGGTTGATGCCGGCCTTGCTGATGGCGCCGCGGAAAGTGGATTCATGAAGCAAAGGCGAGCAAGCAGCTACCACGATTCGGTTGAGGCGGTGCTCCAGAATGTCCTGCTGAATCAACTCCTGGCCCGGGTCGGAGCACATGTATTTGTAATCGCGTGCGACGACGACGTTGGGCAGCTTGGCTGCGTAGTCGGCGACTGCCTTGACGTCAATGGTGCCTGCGATGTTGACACCACAGTGGCAGACGTAGAAGCCGATACGGATAGGGTCGCTTTTTTTGGGAATGTACATATCAGTCCTCCAAGGATTCCGCGAGCAATTCCACCACGTCCCGCACAACCATAGGTTTGTCATGCGGCACGACTTTCAAGGCATCTTCGAAGCGGTAAATTTCGTAGGGACAGGAGACGGCAAGGACGTCTGCGCCGGTGGCGATGGCTTCCTTGATTCGGCGTTCGCTCAAGCGCTCCATGCCTTTTTGTTTGAAGTAGGTATCAAGCCACATACCGCCGCCGCCGCCGCCACAGCAGATGGAGTTTATGCGGTTGTGAACCATTTCAACGAGCTTGACACCAGGGATTGCCTGGAGCAGAGCGCGGCCCTCTTCGTACATGCCGGCCCGCCGCCCAAGGCAGCAGGCATCGTGATATGTGACGGTGATGTTGAGGAGCTTTTTGAGCTTGGGTTTTAGTTGCTCCAAGTGACGGGCCAAGAAAGCAGTGTTGTGTTCGACCGGCCAATGAAAACCGTACATGGGATAACGGATACGGAAGGCATTGAAGGCATGGGCATCGCCGGTGATGATGCGGTTGAACTGATATTTTTTAAAGATTTCCATGTTGTAGTCGGTCAACGTTTCAAAGAGACCGGACTCCCATGTGAGTTGGCCGCAATCGCCGGCGCATTTTTCCTCATTGCCAAGGATGGCATAGTCCACGCCCAAGGCGTGAAGAAGGCGAACCATGGCGCGGCTGTTGTCCTGTCCGCGGGCGTAGTAGGAAGTGTAACATTCAACAAACCAAAGGACGTCCACCGGCCGTTTGATTTCGGACATGATAGGAACTTTATGGGGTGCGGTGGCGATCCAGTTGGCGCGTTTGCGGGAGGATTCTCCCATGGGGTTGCCGTAGCGCAAGGTGTTCTGCAGGCTCTTTTGCAATTCCGGCGGCATTTCCTGCAGATTCATGAGCGTTTGCTCTTTAACGAGGGGCAACAGAACATCGGAGAGGCGGATGCCGCGGGGGCATTTGGCCATGCATGCATAGCAGGCGACGCATTTGAGCATGCTGTCACTTTGAAAGACCTCATCAATGAAGCCGCGGCGGAGCATGTTGATGATGCGCCGGGGGGGGTAGTCCATGTGGTCGCCGTAGGGGCAGGTGCCGGCGCACATGCCACATTGGATGCAAGTAAGGATGCGTTTGCCCTCGGGAGTACTCAAGAGGGTGTCCAGCTTGGTGTCGCGCTGGCAAACCTCGTATTCGATGGTGGATATCATGGCATGTCTTTCTATGCGGCGGCTGTAGGGGCAGCCGCTGGTTCTTGGACACAATCCCAGACCAATTCGGCCAAATCTTTGACTGCCAAGCGGCCTTCGAGGCCGGTGGTTTTAAGGGCATCGCGAAACATGGCGATGTCTTTGGGGCAAGCAACCACCAGGGTTTCTACACCCGGCAGGGAGGCTGCCTCGCGGACACGGCTTTCGGCAGGTCGCTCCTGCACTTTTTCGGTGTCCTCCATCCAAATGCGGCCACCGCCGGCGCCGCAGCAGTAGCTGCGGGCGCGGGTTCGCGGCATTTCAACCACTTCGAGACCAAGGCGCTTGAGGACTTCACGGGGCGGCTCATAAACGCCGTTGTAACGGCCGAGGTAGCAGGGATCGTGATAGGTGACTTTTCCGTGTAATGGCTGGCGCAATTTGAGTTGCCCTCGTTGAAGCAACTCGGCGAGCAATTCGGTGTAATGGAGCACGCTGATACCGGAGTCCAATTCGTATTCGTTTTTGAGGGTGTTGTAGGTATGGGGGTCGGTGGTGACGATGGTCTTAAATTTGGCTTTGGAAAGGGCCTGTTTATTCTTGTCGCGCAATACCTCGAAGAGTCCCTCTTCACCAACGCGGCGGACGTCGTTGCCGGCATTGCGTTCGGCTTCATATAAGAGACCAAAACTCAGACCTGCGGCTTCAAACAAACGGGCGGTTTTCTGTGTAATGCCTTCCAAGCGCGGGTCGAAGGAGGCGAAGTCCCCGACAAACCAAAGGTATTCCACCTCTTCCTTGCGAGCATCCTTGATTTTCAGACCACCATTCTGAACCCAGCGTGGACGCATGCGGTCAGACTTGCCGAAGGAATTGCCGTAACGATTGAGTTTGTCGAGCATGTCCTGGATGCCACGGTCCACAGCGCCTTGGTTGACGAGGTGGCGGCGCATCTGGACGATGATGGGGACTTGCTCGTTCCAGACGGCGCAACATTCCATGCAGGCCATGCACGTGGTGCAGGCCCAGACTTCTGCGGGCTGAATGAGACCGCCGGCAAGGATGGGGACAGGCTCGGCCTGTGCTGCTGCGGAGGTGGACTGAGTTGAGGTTTCTCCATTGCCATGCAGAACGGCCTGTTCAAAATGGTGTTTGAGTTTTTGAATGACATCCTGCGGGCACAAAGCATAGCCGCTGTTTTGAGCGGGACAGGCACGGTCACAACGTCCGCATTCAGCACAGGCGAAGCCGCAGAGGAGTTGTTTCCAAGTGAACTCGCTCCAATGAGCAGCGCCGGTGGTGTAGTCTTCCTTGGTTCCCGGAGCATCGAGGGAGCCCACGGGTTGCAAGCGACCAAAGAAAACGTTGAAGGGGCTGACGACCAGATGCATGTGCTTGGAAAAAGGCAGGTAGCAGAGGAAGAAAAAGACACCCAACATGTGCAGCCACCACATGGCTTTGGCCCAAGAAGCTGCCGTTTGTGGTGCAGTGTCCGGCAATAATCGTGCGATAAGGCTGCCAATAGGTGCCCATGCGGAACTGTGTCCACCTTCAGCCTGGATTCGAAAGCCAGACCCAAGCAAAGTGGTGACCATCAACAAACCAATGAGGCCCAAGATTAAATTGGCGTCCAAACTGAGGTGAAGTCGTGGCGGGGGGAAGAACAAGCGCCGTGCGAGTGCAATTCCCAATGCAATTAAGACAATGACGGCAAATACTTCGAGCAACAGCCCCACAAGTTTGAGCTCGTCGGGAAACGGCAGTTTGAGGAATGGAAACAAGCCGCTGAGGAGGGACCAGTTGAAGCAAGTGGCGTATAAGACAAAGCCCCAGAAAATCAGGAAATGAGGCCAACCAATGGCGCGCTCGTTGAAAATGCGTTTTTGAAGGAGGACGTTTTCTACAAACAACCGAATGCGTTGGGGGATTTGGTCAAAGCGGTTTTCAGGGCGTGCGCGACGAAGTCCAGCAATGATGCGATAGACGCGCCAACCGAAAAGGCCAAAAGACAACAAGGTCAGAGCCCATAGCCAAACAATGCCGGGCAAGCCGAGGAAATGTCCGTGGGTGGGATTCAAATCCACAGGTGAGAGGGCTGAGGCGGCTTGCCGGGCCGCTGTTTCCAGCGCCGTTATTGCCTCTCCTGCGCCCAATAGGGCAGGCGTTTTTATTGCTGCTATAACCATGGTGCCATCCCGAGATTTCTGATGGCCCTCAGGAGCGCGCCTTGCAGCCCGCCGCGCTCCGCCCGCGGCCATCAGCCTTTGCGGGCTTTGATTTTTTCTGTAAGAACCGGCAATAAATCGAGTGCGTCCACAGTGGTCCCAAAATGGGCCCCATCGAATATGGGAGCTTTGGGATCAGTATTGACCGCAACAATGAGGCGCGAGCCCTGCATTCCTTCCCAATGTTCAGGGGCCCCGCTGATGCCCAGCGCAAGGTAAAGGCGCGGCTTGACGGTCATGCCCGACTTTCCAACTTGGCGGCTGAGAGGAAGCCAACCCTGGTCTATCACGGGCCTTGATGCGCAGACCGCCCCGCCCAACGCTGCGGCCAATTCCTCTGCCAATGGGATGTTGTCCTGGCTTTGGATACCGCGTCCCACGGCTACAAGGACTTCCTGTTGGGTGATGTCCACGTCGCCTGTTTCGGGTTCGATGAATTGTTCGAACTTGACGGGGCTCGGGGCAATCTCGACTGCGGCAGGGATCAATTCGGGAGTGCCGGCGCGGCGCCCAGCTTCGGCTGGGAATGCGCCTGGGTAAACGCTGAGGATGCCGCGATGGTTGGGAAGGCGAGTATCGGCCAATATTTTCCCGCCAAATAATTGGCTCGTAGCGATTATGGAATCCCCTTCTGCGCGAGCGGCCTTGCAGAAGTTTATGTAAGGGAGCTTGGTACGGATCGCCAGGACAGTGCCAACGCCCAGTGAAACGTTAGTACCGCCAACCAACACCAAGGAGGCTTGTTCCTGTTGAAAGAGTGCGTGTAGCACAGAGGCTTGGGTTGCGGCTGGTGCCAACGTCAAGGCGGGGTTTTCCACGAGCAGCACCTTGTCGGCCATGCCCAATTGGTTGGCCAGTGAGGTGACGCCTTCGCCTGCCACAGCGGCGACGAGAGGGACTTTAAGAGCATCAGCCAGCTGGCGGCCAATACCGAGCATTTCGAAGGTGATTTCTGAAACCTGGCCCCGCAGGTGTTCAGCCCAAATTAAAATGCCTTGGCTCATAAAAATTGTTGGTGATGAACAGGTTAAAGCAAACTGTTTTGAGCGAGGACCTCGACCATTTTGTCGGCGACTTCTTCAACGGAGCCCTCCAACATTTGAGCGCGTCCGGCGACTTCAGGCAGATACATGCGTTCTACCTCGTAGGCTTGAAGTGCTTCGGGCACAGTGCCTTCGACATCTTCAATTTTTGCCGTCTTTTGGGCGGCGCGAACTTTGGCGATTGGAACGTAGCGCGGAGGTTTCTCAGCGGATTGAATGCCCAAAACACATGGGACAGGCAGGGTGAATTCACCCCGCAAGCCGCCGGAGAATTCTTTAGTGACAGTGACCTTCCCATCAGCGGGAGCAACGCGCGTAACAACCCCAACAAATGGGACACCCAAAACCTCGGCCAAGCAGGGGCCGATTTCTCCCTCCAAATCATCATAGGCCTGGCTCCGAAGCAGGACTATGGCATCAGGGGGTAGTTTGCCATCGGAGGCAAGGAACTTGGCAAAGACTTGAGCCGCACCAATGCTTCCAAGTTGTCCCCAATCACCGGTAAGTTTCACCGCCCGATTAACGCCTTTGGCCAAGGCAGTAAAGAGGACTTCGTCCACCTCCGGGGAATCAAGCGCTACAACGGCAATTTCCCCCCCGCTCTTTTCTCGTAACAGCAAGGCTTCCTCAATGGCATGTTCATCGCTGTCTGCCAATTTGGGGCGGACGGCCTCCATGTCCAACGATTTGCCGTCAGGCCCGATGACCAGTTCCTCAACGGTATCGGGAACCATTTTGATGAGGACGTAATATTTCATAAAGCGTTGGCTCGCAGGAACAAATGCTGAGAGTAAAAGCTGTTGATGGGGATATTGATGGAGATGACAACTTTACTCGAATGCCCTTCCCCAAAGGGCATTCCCAGAGAGGCACCGCCTGACGTGGCTTTTCTGGGCTTCATACTTTAATAGATAGCGAGGTACCAGTGGGTGCTCTACGCATTTTTTGCCAAAGATTAAACAGATTTGGTTAAATATACTGTTCTATATATAATGTTTACTTATATATTTAATAATGCCATATCAAGGAAAAGGGGGGTGATTTTAACCGCTGAATTATTGCTCGAAAGCTCCACCAATAAAGAGGTACATTAGGTTGGACAATGGAGGTCTTTAATGCTGCTTCAAACTTTGCCGGTCCTCTTGCGGAGGGGGCGTAAAAGCGGGATAATGATCTCAACAAACGGCATTTCGCCAATTTCGCAGCAGTTAATCCCAACGCCAAGAGCTGTTTAGGATTTGGTTTTTAACAATTGCAGAGAATCCTGCTGGAAGGCAACGGAAACGATGAGTGCAGTGATTTTACTTATAGCAGTCCCCTGGCTGGCGGGGCTGCTTTTGATGGGTATCCGCTCGGAGCGGTTGCGGCGGGGTGTGGTGATTGGCACCGTGCTATTTGCGGCGGTGGGGAGTGTAAATCTGGCCTTGCGGTTATTCCAGACGGGGGAGGTTTTCCAAGTGGATTCGCACTGGGTGAATTGGATGATGTTGGCATTGGAGGCCGGTTTGGCGGCATATTTGTTACGGGTAGGTTGGAAGCACCGGCACCCTGTCATAGTAGCGGTGGCGCTGAGCCAAACAGCGTTGATGGCTTGGTTTGAATTGAGTCACGGCACAGGGCTGCGCGTGGGGCAAAACCTGTTTGTAGACAAGTTCTCAATATTGATGGCGTTGATCAATGGTGTGGTGGGGGGATTGATATGCATTTACGCGCTGGGGTATATGCGGGAATTTCACGAGAAACATCATCCTGAGATTCCGGACCGGCGGCCGATGTTTTTCGGTTTGTTGTTTATTTTCATGGGGGCGATGTTTGGGCTGATCTTCGCGAATAACCTGCTGTGGTTTTATTTTTTCTGGGAGATCACAACGGTCTGCTCATTTCTGCTGATTGGTTACAAGCAAACAGAGGAATCCGTTCAAAATGCACTGCGGGCGTTGAACTTAAACTTGATGGGGGGGTTGGCGATGGCAGCCGGCATTGTTTTGTTTCACGCACGGACAGGAAGCATCGAACTGGCGGTGTTGTTTCAAAAGACGCCGGAGCTGGTGCTTGCGCCGGTGGCGCTGCTTGGGTTTGCCGGTTTGACAAAGTCGGCGCAACTGCCGTTCAGCCGGTGGTTGCTTGGCGCGATGGTCGCGCCCACTCCTGTGAGTGCGTTGCTGCATTCTTCAACGATGGTGAAGGCAGGTTTGTATCTCATTTTGCGGCTGGCGCCAGTGTTGTATGGGACGGTGCCGGGGACGGTGCTTGCTTTGACAGGGGCCGTGACATTTGTGGTCACTTCTTTTGCGGCAGTGTGCACGAGTGATGCCAAAAAAGTTTTGGCGTACTCAACCATAGCAAATCTGGGGTTGGTGGTATTGTGCGGGGGCATTGGCACATACGAAGCGGTGTGGGCGGGGATATTGATGATAGTCTTCCATGCGGTGGCCAAGTGTTTGCTGTTTCTTTGCGTGGGGGTGATTGAACACAAATTGCACAGCCGGGACATCGAGAAGATGAGCGGGTTGATTTTGAGTCTTCCACGGATTTCGGTGTTTTTGCAGGTGGGGATAGCGGGGATGTTTTTAGCGCCATTTGGCATGTTGTTAAGCAAATGGGCGGTGTTGAAAGCTGTGGTGGACTCGTACCCCTTGTTGGTTGTGTTTGTCTGTTTTGGCTCTGCGCCAACTCTTTTCTTCTGGGTAAAGTGGTTGGGGAAATTGTTGGAGGTGACAGGGCCGGTAGAAAACCGGGAGAAAGAGATTGGGCGCGGGGAGTGGGTGGCAATGGGTGCCTTGACGTTGTTGACGGGGCTGACTTGTTTGTTTTTTCCTTTGATTTCTTCGGAACTCGTTGAGCCGTATGTGATGGAGGTGTATTGGCGGACAGCAGCCATGGACCACGGCAATTTCGTGATCATGACCATCATGTTATGCATGGTGGGCTTGTTTCCGCTGAGTTTTGTTAATTACAAGCGCAAGGTGCACGTGATGGACGCGTACCTGAGCGGTGCCAATGCGGAACGAAGCAGCACGCAATTTCTGGATGCCCGGGGTGCAGTGCGCGGGATGACGCTCCGTAATTATTACTTCCAAGATTTGCTGAAGGAGGAGGAACTTGTGCGCGGGGGGCTTTTTGCGGGTTTGAGTTTGTTGGTGTTTCTGTTGGGTTTTGTCTTGTTATGAGTCCCGGTTGGCGATTGATCATCTATCTTGTGGCAGCCCCGTTAATTGGGGGCTTGCTGGCGGGTTTGGACCGCAAATGGACAGCCCGCATGCAGGCACGGCAGGGGCCACCGTTGTGGCAACCTTTCTACGACGTTGTGAAGTTGTGGAAAAAGGAAACCATTGTGGTGCGGCGCTCGCAAAACTTTTACATTTTTTTCTTTCTCTTGCTGATGATTTTTACCGGGGGACTCTTTTTCGCGGGCTCGGATTTGCTGTTGGTTGTGTTTGCACTGACATTGGCAGGTATATTTTTGGTGTTGGGGGCGTACAAGGCCAGTTCGCCATACAGTTTTCTAGGAGCTGAACGGGAGTTGATTCAGATGATGGCGTATGAGCCGATGGTTTTGTTGACGGCGGTGAGCATCTACCTTGTGACAGGCAGTTTTTATGTGCACGACATTGTGAAACATCCAAATTTGTTGTTGAGTCCATTGCCCGGGGTGTTTTTGGGGTTCCTGTTTGCTTTGGAAATCAAATTTAGAAAATCGCCGTTTGATTTTTCGTGTTCTCATCATGCGCATCAGGAGTTGGTGCGGGGGTTGACGACGGAATTTTCGGGAAAGGCTTTGGCGATGATAGAGGTGGCGCATTGGTATGAGACGGTGTTGCTGTTAGGTTGGGTATATTTGTTTTTTGCGGCGATGCCTTTAGTTGGCGTGCTGGGGACATTGGCAGTTTATGGATTCCTAATCCTGACAGACAACACGTTTGCCCGATTAAAATGGCTGACGGCGGTCAAGAGTGCATGGGCGGTAACGCTGGCGCTGGGCTTCGGCAACATCCTGGTTTTAACTTTGCTGCGGTACTAACAGAGAAAGCGAGATTTACGATGGCAGGCTTTAAAAAATCTCCGTGGGTGATTCACTACGATGCCTCGAGTTGCAACGGCTGCGACATTGAAACACTGGCCTGCCTGACGCCGGTTTACGATGCAGAGCGTCTGGGGGTCATCAACACGGGCAACCCGAAACATGCAGACATCTTTTTGGTCACCGGGGCGGTCAACGAGCAAAGCCGGCAGGTGATTCAGAATATCTATCATCAATTGCCGGAGCCGAAGGTGGTGGTGGCTGTGGGGGCGTGTGCAGCCAGCGGAGGAATTTTCCGGGACTGTTACAATATTTCGGGCGGGGTGGACACAGTGATTCCTGTGGATGTGTACGTGCCGGGATGCGCTGCGCGGCCAGAGGCCATCATTGACGGGATATTGAAAGCGGTGGAGGTGTTGGAGGAAAAGTACCGGCGGATTGCCGCGATGGCCGACAGCATTGACCAAACTTTGATAGTGCCGGCCACTACGGAAGATGTTGCGGAGATATTGGCGTTGCAAAAGATTGCGTATCAAAGCGAGGCGGAAATTTATGGAGATGAAAGCGTGCCTGCCTTGCAGCAAAGCCTTGCAGATTTGAAGGAAGATTTTCAGCGGATGGTTTTTCTCAAAGCAGTGGTAAACGGGAAAATCATTGGGGCGGTGCGCGGATACTCCGAAGGGGAGACGGCGCATATCCTGCGATTGATTGTTCATCCCTATTTTCAAGGGCGTGGGATTGGGAGCAGGCTGGTACGAGAGATTGAGAAAGTCTGGCCGGCGGAAGTTCGCCGTTTTGAGGCTTTCACAGGGCACCGCAGCAAACGGAATTTGGACCTTTACGGTCGCCTGGGTTACCGGCCATTCAAGGAAGTGCCTTTTAATGCGGCGGTGACCTGGGTTTATATGGAGAAGTCACGGAATGAAAGCTGACCAAACCATACTCCCGGCAACGGTGGATGAGCTGCCTGCACGAGTGCTGATGCTGCGTCATGAGGGTTGGCGTTTGGCGCACATTAGCGCCACGTCGGCGGGCGAGGAAATTGAGATAAGCTACGGTTTTGACAGAATGGGGGCTTATCAGACGCTGCGCGTGAAGATTCCGGCGTCTAACCCGCGGTTGCCAAGCATCAGCCGGATTTATTGGGCAGCTTTCATTTACGAAAATGAGCTGCACGATTTATTTGACGTTCAAGTGGAAGGAATGGCGGTGGATTTTCATGGACATTTCATCAAGACGGCGACGCCATTTCCCTTCAAGAGTGAACATCAAAAGCAGGAAGGCGGCACGGTTTCAGGGGCCGTCCCTGGAGCAAGTTTTACGGTAAAATCGGCGGCTACTGGCTCATCTGCAGCACCCCAAGCTTGAAACATTTCCATGGCTCACACAGTCATACCCTTTGGTCCGCAGCATCCGGTTTTGCCGGAGCCAATTCACCTGGATTTGGTCATAGAGGATGAGCGGGTGGTGGAGGCCATACCCTCCATCGGATTCATTCATCGCGGGTTGGAAAAACTGGTGGAGCGGAAAGATTATCATGAGTTTGTGTACGTTGCGGAGCGTGTGTGCGGGATTTGCAGTTTTATTCATGGGCAGACATTTTGCCATGCCGTGGAGGAATTGCTGCAAGTGCCGGTGCCTCCCCGTGCGCAATTTTTACGCGTGATATGGGGGGAGATGTCGCGGATTCACAGTCATTTATTGTGGTTGGGATTAACGGCGGATGCATTTGGTTTTGAGGCGCTCTTCATGCATGCGTGGCGGGTGCGCGAACGACTGCTGGATCTGATTGAAGCCACGACCGGTGGGCGGGTGATATTTGGGGCCTGTAAAGTGGGAGGGGTGCGACGAGACATTGACAAAGAACAGATGCAAGTGGTTTTGGAGGGGCTGAAGACACTGGAGGGGGAGATGCGGGACATTGTGAAGGTGTTCCTGGACGACTCATCGGTCAAAGAAAGGCTTTGTGAAGTGGGCGTGTTGAGCCGGGATGAAGCCTACGATTTGGGTTGTGTGGGGCCGATGCTTCGGGCCAGCGGTGTGGCACAAGATACGCGGCTTCGGGGGTATGCAGCATACGGGGAACTTGATTTTGCTCCGGTGACACGGACCGAAGGAGATTGCTATGCCCGTTGCGCGGTACGGTGCGAGGAATTGTTTCAAAGTGTGGATTTGATCCGACAGGCGGCGGCGCGAATGCCGGAGGGGGAGATAAGCGTTAAGGTAACCGGCAATCCGAAAGGTGAGTTTACGGCGCGGACCGAGCAACCGCGCGGAGAGGTCATTTACTACGTCAAGGCAAACGGCAGCAAAAACTTGGAGCGATTCCGGGTGCGGACACCAACGTTTGCGAATTTGCCGGCTTTGCTGAAGATACTGCAGGGTTGCGAGCTGGCAGATGTGCCGGTGTTGGTACTGACGATTGATCCGTGCATCAGTTGCACTGAGCGTTGAGGCAAGATTTATGGCATACTTTACGATGGCCAAGCTGGCGCTGAAATGGGCGATTCAACCACCGGTGACGCGCCGTTATCCTTTTACTCCACGCAGTCCCCTGCTCCACAGCCGTGGGCAATTGGTTTTCATCAAGGATAAGTGCGTTTACTGCAATGTATGCGCCAAAAAATGTCCCACGCGGGCTTTGACGGTGAATCGTGCAGCAAAGAAATGGGGCATTGAGCGTTTGCAGTGCATTTCATGTGGGTATTGCGTGGAAGTGTGTCCCAAGAATTGTCTGTCTTTGGACACGAGCCACGGGAAGCCGGTGGTGACCAAGGACAAGGAAACATATTGAGGGTTTTAAGCTTAGTATGCCACCCATCGTAAATTTCGGATGGTATATCGGACACGAGTCGAAGGGGTGCTGACGCCGATTTTGAAGGCTTCCAGACTTTGAGGGTTCAGGCGTCCATCAGGGTCAGGAGGTGACCAGCCTGTGCCAAAAACAGCTTCGCGAAAAAGGGCCACTGTTTCGAGTGTTTCGCCGGGCTTGGGAGTTACAGTTGCTTCGGATACATAGCTTGCGCCGCCGGCTTCCCGCCAAATCACGCGGAATTTCCCTTCCCCTTCGTGCACGGTCAATTCGAAGGCGAGGCCGGTGGTACCCTGAGGGGGACGCTCACCGGCAATGAGGTCGAGACGTGGATAAACCCAGCGGTCAGAGCCTTTGGGTTCGGCCAAAACAGAGATGCCATTGGTAACGGCCTCGATGCGCAAGGGACCGGCGCCGGAAATTTCCCCGGCCCACCGGCCTGTATCTGCAGCCCCATTCAACGGCAACAATGTCACGCGGTCAAAACGCGGGGGGTAAGGCATGATTTGAAAGCTGAGGACGGGTTTGCCGGCGGAGCCAAATTGCCCTTCCATGCGGATAGTTTCTACCATGCGCACAGGTTTGTCGCGCAAATCAAGGGTTAATGGGATTTCACGGCGTTCCATGGGCTTGAGTTCAATGCGCAAGGGCCAATCCTTTTGCCCCGAGGACGAGAGCCATGTGCGTCCCTCGCCCAATTCCAAGGTTCCGCGAAGAGTTTGGTCGGAGAAATTGTAGGCATAAAGGTGAAGCGTTTCGGGGCGGTCAGCGGAAACTTTGGCTGCGGATTTGGCCAAGACCGTCTGTTCAGCACTTAAAAGGACTTGAAGCACCACGGGAGAGGGTTTGCCTTGTAGAAAAGTGGGAGTTTTGGGTGGAGGTTCGAAACGCCACGGGGAACGACTGCGAAGTGAAATGAAAATGGGTGCGGTGGCAAGGCGGTGCTCCGAGGTATTGGAGGGACGCTGGCGGCCAAGGTGGTCCCAAACGGCGTCTGCTGTGCAGTAAAATGTGGTTTCGCCTGTGCGTGACCAAGCAATTAAAATGTCTCGTTCGCGGCCATCGGGTCTGGCCTTAAACAAGTAGGCAACGACGTTGGTGGGGCCGTTACTGAGGCGGCCCAAGGGGCGAGCGTCGCCCAAAAGCCTGCCCACAGCAGCCAGGGAAACGTAAGCAGGTCTGGGCGTCAAATCGGGGCGGACGATGCCGAATTGGGTTTGTCCTTCAACGTAATGTGGGAGCAAAAAGTAGAAGACCATGGCGGGATTTTCGTGAAGGGCTGCGGCGAAAGTTTTAACGAGGCGTTCGGATTGGTCCCACAGATTTTCGTCGGGCAATTCTTTGAGGGAGGGGTCCCCTGCCCATTTGACGGGCATGGCACATTCCGTAACCCAAAGGGGCCGGCCTGCGCTGACGGCGCGGTGGTCTGAGTAAAGTGCGGGATAGCGGTCGTAAGGCTCGTAATGGTGAAAGTTGTAAGTGTCAAAATACGGCCAGGCGGCGTTGGCGTGAAAGTCTTGGAGCTGAGCAGGGCGATGGTGAGCCCAAACATTCAAACAGGCAATGACTGAGGGATTGCCGGCCTTGAGGCCAAGATAAGCGGCTTTTTGGAGTGAGGCGATTTCGCTGCCTGTGTGACCGCCGAAGACATCAATATCGGCCTCGTTCCATGGTTCGAAGGCGAGGACCTGTCCCTGCCAGCGGCGTGCCAGCTCGCGGTGGAAGCGAAAGGTGTCTCGCAAATCCAAAGGGAAACGTTTTGTGACGGGATTAGCCCAAGAGGGTGAATGGTGATGGACTTGCAAGACCTGCAAACCTGCAGCGGCCTGAGCTTGGGCGCTTTGGTCATAGCGGGTCATGGCAGCAAATCGCCCGCGTTCAAGTTCCAGTTCCTGCCAGGTCATACGGTCGCGGACCCAGTTGACGCCGGCCAAGGCGCAGAGTTGGGCGGCAGCCTGCATTTTTTCCTTCGGATAAAACCATGCCATCGCCACATCAAGAGCAATGGGTGAACGGGGAGAAACGGGCACTTTGAGTGGTTCCAGTACGGCGAGGGAAATCCATTGTTCGGGTGCAGCGCCAGCGCGGCGCAAACGGTAAAAGCCAACGGGCAGTTGTCCGAGATTGGCCTGGCCATTTCGGAAGGTAACGGGTGTGCGGGTCGTGTCGCGGTAATCATACAATTCCCATGCGGCATTGGCGTCGGGCAATGGGACAACGACTTCCTCGCCTGCGAGAAAGACATTGCCCGGGTGGTTGGGCAACGGTTTGGGCAAGGAGCGTTGTGCGGCAAAACCCAAGTTGGCAAAAACGAGGAGGATGACAGCCAGAGCTGCGGCGCCGATGCGGCGGGGCAAGGTTGCCCGTCCGTGAAACGAAGGCTGGATGGTGAGAAAGTGTTTCATGGTGAAAACGGAGTTTAATTTTTCAATTATCCGGCGGGATGTCCATCAAAACCCCTATGAATATTTGGAAGGCGGCGCATTTCAGTTTTTAGACAGGTGGGCGTGGCGGGTGTGGGGGAAGAGCACGTGCCAGCGTTCGTTACGCCAGAAGGTGTCCAGACACAGCAGGG
>Ga0101944_10001521_pt1 | contig 47274 bp, 39 predicted proteins | sample DewCreD2012metaG_FD_75245 | JGI IMG/M metagenome (GOLD analysis project Ga0101944, IMG submission 75245) | Hot spring sediment bacterial and archeal communities from British Columbia, Canada, to study Microbial Dark Matter (Phase II) - Dewar... ... | reverse complement strand
GCGCCCGTCCGCTGGCCGACCTGTGCGCCGAGGCGCGCGCGGCCGGCGTCTGGGCCTCGGGCGCCTACAGCGTGGCGCGCCACGAATACGCCATCCTGAACTCGCGCGGCCTGTTCGCCTACGCCCCGAGCACGCAGGTGGATGTGACCTTCGTATGCGAGCAGGCCGACCCGCCGGCCTCGTCCTACGCCCACGCCGCCGGCTGGCGCCTGGGCCAGGTGGACCTGGAGGCGCTCAAACGGGACGCCCTGCGCCGGGTGCGCGCCGCCCGGCCGCCGCGCCGCCTCCCGCCCGGCGAGTACCCGGTGGTGTTGGAGCCGCACGCCGTCCTGACCCTGATCGAGGCCATGGTCGAGGACGGGATGGGCGCGCTGGCGGTGCAGGAGGGCCGCAGCTGGATGAACCACCACTTCGGCGAGCGCTGCATGTCGCCGCTGGTGACGCTGACCGATGACGCCTTCGACCCGGACGGCTTTCCGCGCGCCTTCGACTGCGAGGGCGTGCCTAAGCAGCGCGTGCCGATCATCGCGGCCGGGGTGCCGGTGTCGCCCGTGTACGACCGGCTGACCGCGCGGCGCGAGCCGGGCCGCGTCTCCACCGGCCACGCCCAGCCGTACGCCGACGAGGACTGGGACGGGCCGCTGCCCGAGAACCTGTCGCTGGCGCCCGGCGACCGGTCGGTGGAGGACATGATCGCGGCCACCGACCGCGGGCTGTACATCACGCGCTTCTGGTACGTGCGCCAGACCGCCTCGCACGGGGCGGCCGCCACCGGCACCACGCGCGACGGCGTCTGGTGGATCGAGCGCGGCGAACTGGCCTACCCGGTGGCCGAGCTGCGCTTCGACCAGGAGCTGGTGGCGGCGTTGAGCCGCGTGCGCGCCGTCGGCCGCGACCGGCCGGCGCTCTCCGGCCTGTGCGGCGTCCATCGCCTGCCGGCGCTGGCGCTGGAGCAGTTCCGCTTCATCGGCGGGGGCGAGGCGTGACATGGAGGAACGGGCGATGCACTTTATCCCCAAACCCGTGCTCACCGTCGACATCGTCGATTTCTCGCTGATGTCGAACCAGGCCCAGATGACGGCCATCAAGGACCTGATCTGGATCCTCAACCGCGCCATCCCCAGCGAGCACAACCGCCCGGAGATGCGCATCTGGAGCCCGGCCGGCGACGGCGGGGCGCTCACGTTCTGGGAGGACATCCAGGCGGCGGTGGACACGGCGCTGGCCCTGGCGACCTTCGTGCGGCAGCGCAACGAGTCAAGCGAGGAGGCGCGACGCTTCCAGGTCCGCATCGGCCTGCACTGCGGCACCGTCACGCGCCAGATTGATTTCGACGAGCGCGAGAACGTCTGGGGCGAGGGCATCAACACCTCCTCGCGCGTCAACGGCCTGGCGCGGCCGGGCCAGATCCTGGCCTCGGAGGAGTTTTGCAGCCAGGCCGGTCTGCTGAACCGCGGCGCGCCCGAGGTGGTCTACATCGGCAAAGGCTGGGCCAAGCACCACAAGCTGCTCCACCTCTACAACCTGTACATAGACGGCGCCGGCCTGCCGCCCTCCGAGCTGGACGTCTGGTACGGGCCGTTCCATGCGCCGCTGCGCATGGCCATCGACACCTACAAGACCATGCTGCTGGAGGAGCAGGAAGACCCGTCCGGCCCGGCCTTCCGCGTGGCGGTGCTGGCCAAGCGCCTGATGGACCTCGACCCGAGCAACGTCGAGGCGCGCCAGGCGCTCACCTCGCTCTCGCAGGCCTTCATGCCCAAGGCCTCCGGCGGCCGTCACCTGTACGATCCGTTCCTCTCGCCGCTCTCGCCCAACACGCTCAAGTACTTCTTCCGCAAGGCCGTGTTCACGGCCTATCACAAGGGCGACGTCATCGCCCAGGAGGGCCGCCCGGCCGACGCGATGATGATGGTGGTCTCGGGCGAAATCCGGCCGACGATGCAGGGCCGGCCGCTGCCGGCGCGCGGGGCCGCGCCGCAGACCGCACCGACCGAAGCCCAGGGCCTGGTCTTCCGCGAGGGCGCCATCATCGGCGAGATGGGGCTGTTCAGCCCCGGGGGCACGCGCAACGCCACCCTGACCGCCACGCGCGACACGATCGTGCTCAGCCTGAAATACGCCGACCTGCGCTCGCCGGCGGCCGCCAACCTGACGACGGGCACGTTGCCGTCCGAGGCGCTGGCGATCATGGACATCCGCAAGCAAGTGTGGGACTATTACTGCGCGCGCGTGATGGAAAACCAGCTCAACCTGCACCCGCTCTTCCAGCGGCTCTCGGCGGCGGAGAAAGCCGAGCTGGCTTACCAGGGCGAATTCGTCCCCCGCGAGCACGGCGCCGCCGTCCAGCTGACGGCCGAGGACGGCTGGCGTTACTGGACCGTGGTGGTGGCCGGCAGCCTGATGGCCACGCGCGCCGACGGGCGACGCGTCGTCTACCGCGAGCGGGATTGCCTGGGGGCGCTGCATCTTCTGACGGAAGTGACGCCGTTCGCCGAGATCGCGGCGGCGCCGGGCACCCAGCTGGTCCGCTTCCCGTGGAGCGTCGTCAAGGCCGTCATCGCCGAATCCGCCGAGTTTCGCGAGGACGCGCTGGCGGCCGCCCAGCAGGAGATGGCCCGTGTGTGAGGGCCGGGCGCGGGCCTGATCCAGCGCCGGTCCCATAGGAAAGAGCCTTGGAAACGCCCCTTTTCATCGACACGCCAGCCCTGCTGGATTGTCTGGTCGGTCTGCTCAACACGCCCAGCCCGACCGGTTTCACCGAGCCGGCGATCGACTACGTCGAAGCCGCCTTCCGGCCCTTCGGCCTGCCGATGCGCCGGACGACCAAGGGCGCGCTGGTGATCGAGTGGGCCGGCCGCGCCGCGGAGGCGCCCCGCGCGCTGACGGCCCACGTCGACACGCTCGGCGCCATGGTCAAGGAGATCCGCCCGAACGGGCGCCTCAAGCTGACCAAGATCGGCGGGTTCGCCTGGAACACGGTCGAGGGGGAGGGCTGCACGGTGTTCACGGCCGGGGGCCAGGCGGTGCGCGGGTCGTTGCTGGTGACCAAGGCTTCCAGCCATATCTTCGGCGCCGAGACGGCCGAGCTGAAACGCGACGATGAGGGCATGGAGGTGCGGCTGGACGCGCGCACGGCGAGCGCCGACGAGACGCGCGCCCTGGGGATCGGCGTCGGTGATGGCGTCGCCTTCGACCCGCGCGTGGAGGTCGGGCCGGCCGGTTTCGTGCGCTCGCGTCACCTGGACGACAAGGCGGCCGTGGCCTGCCTGTGGGCGGCGGTCAAAGCGATGCAGGCCGCCGGGATCGCGCCCGCGCAGCGCACGACGCTGCATATCAGCAACTATGAGGAGGTCGGGCACGGCGCGGCGTCCGGCTTCCCGCCGGACCTGGCCGAGCTGCTCGCGCTCGACATGGCCGCGGTCGGGCCGGGCCAGGCCTCGGATGAGTTCAGCGCGTGCATCTGCGTCAAGGACTCGGGCGGCCCCTACCACCCGGCCATGAACCGCAAATTACGGGCATTGGCGGAAAACGCGCAAATCCCGTATAAAGTGGACATCTATCCGTATTACGGCTCGGACGGCGAGGCCTACTGGCGCGCGGGCGGCGATGTGCGCGTCGGGCTGCTGGGGCCGGGTGTGGACGCCTCGCACAACTACGAGCGCACGCACACCGACTCGCTGGTCCATACCGCGCAGCTCATTGGCGAGTACCTGAGGCATCCCTGATGATCCAAGTGACGTTCATCGAAGACGGTATCTGGTCGCTGGCGCCCGATGGCCGCATCGACACGGCCTCGGCGCGCTCGGTCGAAGACGCCTTTAACGGCCTGCTGGATGACGGCCATCACCGCATCGTGGTCGATTGCTCGGGCGTGGCCTACATGGCTTCGGCCGGGCTGCGGGTGCTGATGCTCGGCCTGCGCCGGGCGCGCGCCCTGGGCGGCGACGTCTGCCTGGCGGCCGTCGCCCCGAACGTCATGCAGGCCTTCCGGATGTCCGGCCTGGACAAGTTGTTCGCCATTCACGCCACCGTCGACGAGGCGGTGCAGAGCATCAAGCGGCCGGACAGGGCCTGAGCGCATGCACCCGTCGGCCGGCGCACGGTCGCCGCTGTGCTAAAATCCGGTCGCAGACGGCTTATTTGAACCTCATCGGCCCGCAGGAGAGACGCTCATGGAGATCAACGTCCGCGAATACAAGCGCGTCAATGTCATCCGGGTGACCGGCCGGGTGGACGCCAGCGTCGCGCCCCAGTTTGAGGAGGCGCTGCGCAAACAGGTGGAGACCGGCCACGCGCACCTCATCCTGGAAATGGATGGCACGGATTACATCAGCAGCGCGGGTGTGCGCGCCCTGATCTCGGCCCAGAAAGCGCTCAAGGCCCGCGGCGGCGCGGTCCTGCTCGCCCAGCCCTCCGAGCGGGTGAAGGAGGTGCTCAGCATCGCCGGCCTGGACGCGCTCTTCCAGGATTACCCGGACACGGAGGCCGCCATCGGGTCGGTGTGAGCGCAGACAACCGACGGCCGACGATAGAAGCTCTTGCCCAACCGGCAAGGGCTTTTTTTGTCCGGCGCCCGCCGTCTGCCATCTGTGATCTGCTAGAATTGCCTCGCCATGACCACCGAGTTCGACCCGACCCCGCTCTACCAGCAGTACCTCGAAATCAAACGCCAGTACCCGGACCAGATCCTGTTCTTCCGGCTGGGCGATTTCTACGAGACCTTTAACGAGGACGCCAAGCGGGTGGCGCGCGACCTGGAGATCGTCGAGACCTCGCGCCAGATGATCAAGGGCAAGGTCCGCATCCCGATGGCCGGCATCCCGTTCCACGCCGTCGACAACTACGTCGCCCGGCTGATCGCCAAAGGCCACCACGTGGCGATCTGCGAGCAGACCGGGACGGAGGCCGTCAACGGGCTGTTCAAGCGCGAGGTGGTGCGCGTGATCACGCCCGGCACGGTGGTGGAGCCGAACCTGCTCGACGCGGCGCGCAACAATTATCTGGCGGCGCTGACGGCCGCCGACGGTCGCGCCGGCCTGGCCTACGTGGACATCACCACCGGCGAATTCGCCGTCACGGCTTTGGCCGCGCCGGACATCTGGAGCCTGGTCCGGCACGAGCTGGCGCGCCTGCGCCCGGCCGAGCTGCTGCTGCCGGAGGCGCTGTCCGCGCCGGCGCTCGACGCGCTGGCGGTCCCGCGCACCCCCTTGCCGGCCTGGAAGTTCGATCCCGGCCAGGGCCGCAACCTGCTCCTGGAGCACTTCAACGTCGGCACGCTGGCGGGGTTCGGGCTGGAGGGCGCGCCGCTGGCCGTGGCCGCGTGCGGCGCGATCCTGCAGTACGTCAAAGAGACGCGCCCGGGCGCCGTCAACCTGCTCACCCGGCTGAGCGCCTATTCGCTCGACGACTTCATGGTCCTGGACGCGGCGACGCGCCGCAACCTGGAGTTGACCGAGACGCTCCGGGGCGGGCAGACGCGCGGCTCGCTGCTCGGCGTGCTGGACCGCACGGTGACGGCTATGGGCGCGCGCCTGCTGCGGCGCTGGGTCCAGCAGCCGCTCCTGGACATCGCACGCATCCAGGCCCGCCTGGACCGGGTGGCCGCCTTCCATGCCGATGGCGTCTTGCGGGAGGAACTCCGCGCGGCTCTCCAGCCCCTGGCCGACCTCGAACGCATCACCAACCGCATCCTGGGCGGGACCGCCCACCCGCGCGACCTGGCGGCGCTGCGGGAGACGCTGCGGGCGCTGCCGGCGATCAAGGCGAGATTGGAGACGGAAGACTCGCTTTCCAGCCTCCAGCCGCTGGTCGCTCAACTCGACCCCTGCGCCGGCGTGTTGGCTCTGCTCGAGGCCGCCCTGGCCGATGAGCCGCCGGCCGTCCTCTCCAAACCGGGCATCATCCGCGCCGGCTATTCGGCTGAACTGGACGGCGTCCTGAACGCCTCCCGACACGCCCGCGAGTGGATCGCCGGCCTGGAGAAGGCCGAGCGCGAGCGGACCGGGCTCAAGGGCCTGCGGGTCGGTTACAACAAGGTCTTCGGGTATTACCTGGAGCTCAGCCGCGGGCAGAGCGCCAACGCGCCCGAGCACTACATCCGCAAGCAGACGCTGGTCAACGCCGAACGCTACATCACGCCGGAACTGAAGGAGTACGAGGCGCTGGTGCTCAACGCCGAGGAGCGCATTCTGGAGATCGAGACGCGCCTGTTCAGGGAGTTGTGCGCGCAGATCGGGGCGCAGGCCGGGCATCTGCTGGCCGCCGCCGGGGCGCTGGCCCAGTTGGACGTGGCCGCCGCGCTGGCCGATGTGGCGGCGCGCCACCGTTTCGTGCGCCCGGAACTGGCGGCCGAGGCCGGCCTGGAAATCCACAACGGCCGGCATCCGGTGGTGGAGGAGTATCTGCAGACCGGGCACCGCTTCGTGCCCAACGACGTTATCTTCGAGCCCGGCGAGATCGTGCGCGTCATCACCGGGCCGAACGCCGGCGGCAAATCAACCTATCTGCGTCAGGCGGCCCTGATCGTCCTGCTGGCTCAGATGGGGAGCTTCGTGCCGGCCGACGCGGCGCGCCTGGGCGTGTTCGACCGCATCTTCACCCGCATCGGCGCCCAGGACGAGATCCACGCCGGCCAGTCCACCTTCATGGTGGAGATGGTGGAGACGGCCAACATCCTGCACAACGCCACGCCGCGCAGCCTGCTGCTGCTGGACGAAATCGGCCGCGGCACCAGCACCTACGACGGCGTCTCGCTGGCCTGGGCCATCGTCGAGTACATCCACAACCACCCGCGCCTCAAGGCGCGCACCCTCTTCGCCACTCACTACCACGAGCTGACCGACCTGGCGGCTGTGCTGCCCGGCGTGCGCAACTACAACGTCGCCGTGGCCGAGGAGGGCGAGCGGGTGGTGTTTCTGTACCACATCGTGCCGGGCGGCGCCGACCGCTCGTACGGCATCCACGTCGCGCAGCTGGCCGGCCTGCCGAACTCGGTTGTCGCCCGCGCGCGCGAGATCATGACCCAGCTGGAGGCCTCCGGCGGGCGCGCCGTCCGCCTGAGCGACCCCGCGCCGCAGCAGATGGCGCTCTTCCCGGAGACCAACCCGCTGCTCGACGAATTGCGCGCGCTGGACCTGAACTCGTTGACGCCGATGGAGGCCCTCAGCCGCCTCTTCGAGTGGCAGGCGCGTTTCCGGGGGCCGGACGGGGGCCGGCCTCAGCGCCAGTCGTAGACCACGTTCTGCTGGAGGACGCGCCGGTCCGGCCAGAGCCGGGAGGCGCCGTTGCGGATGTTGTGGTGCAGGCTGCAGCCGGCCAGGCGCACGGCGTCCGCGCCCGCGTCCGGGTGGAGGTGGATCGGCTCCCGCCCGGGCTGCCCGAAGCCCGAGATTTCCACGCCGCTCAGGCGCGCCCTGCCGCCGGGCAGGATCAACAGGCAGCCGCCCAGCGGATCGCCGGGGCGCGCTTCCCCCTGCAGCCGGATATTGCGGCTCAACAGCCGGGCCTCGGCGCGCTGGTCCACCGGGCGTCCGGCGCGCGTCTGCAGGCCGCCCCAGTAGCCCTGGCTCAATGGCTGGTTCAGCGCAATCAGGTTGCGGTTAACGGCCGTGATCTCGCGCACCTCGGCGTCCTGCGGCGCCAGATCGGCGGCGCCCAGCAGCAGGCGCTCGCCCGGCCGCCAGCCAGGCAGGCGGGCCAGCAGGATCTCAGACGCGCCGGGCTCGGCGCTGGCGGCCAGCTTCACGCGCGTGTCGCGCCATTCGCCGTGCAGGTCAATGAGGCCGCCGTCGGCCGCCAGGTACTTCGTCCCCAGGCGGGGCAGGTCGTCGCCCGGCGCGCTGCCCGTCAGCGTGATCACGGCCTGGCGCGTGAACGGCCGGCCCGGCGCGCCGATCCGGAACTCGCCGCCGACCGAGATCCAGCCGGCGCTCAGGTTCAGGTCGGCGTCGTCGAAGATCAGCAGGCCGTCCACCTGCAGGCTCTTGAGCGCCGGCGGGCTGACGTCCAGCAGTACGCGCCGGCCCGGCGGGATGATGACCGAATCGCCGGCGGCCGGGAGGCGCCCGCCCCAGGTGGCCGGGTCCGACCAGGCGGCGACGGCGCCGCCATGCTTCATCACCAGCGGCGCCGTACCGGGCTTGTTCATGGCGCGCGCCAGGTTATGGCGTAACGTCGGTTGGAAGAGGGCATAGACGGCGTGCATGGCGTTTCTCGCGCCGGGCGAGGCAGGCTCGGGGACACCAGCCGGCTCCGTGACGGCGGCAGTCTCGCTTGTCGATTAATGCTCAACATGGACTTTACCCGACCGGCGCGGGCGCGTCAGCAAACGAGGCGCGAAACTTCGGTGAAGCTCGCGTGAAAGGACTGTTCAGGCGGCTTCGGCCGCCCTGAGCGGCTCGTTGCGCGGGGCCTGCGCGCGTTGAGGCACACCCCCCTTGACAGGCTCGAGGCGAACGTGAACTCCGAAGAAATCAGCTTCGTGCATCCACCACTGATCGTCGGACCGCGACACGCGGAAGATGCCGGGCGCCTGTCGCTGAAGGTCGGGGCTGTCCAGGGGGAGCGGTTCAAGAAAAGAAGCGCCGAAGCCCACATCGGCCAGGCAGCGCTGCGGCCCGGGCGCGCCGGCGTCCGCCGGGCGCTGGACGAGCAGCGTCATGTGGTCGAACTCCGGGCCGGGCTGGCCGTCCGTGAGCACCCGCGCGGAGAGCAAGGCGACGTCGAAGCCGAGCGCCCGCAGCAGCGCCGCAAACAGACCATTGAGCTCGTAACAGAAGCCGCCGCGCCCGCGCCGCACGATCTTGTCGAACAGCGCGGCCTCGCCCAGGACGAGCGGGCGCCCGAGGGCGATGTCCAGGTTCTCGAAGGGGACGGCGAGCAGGTGGGCGCGGTGCAGGGCGCGCAACGTGGCCGCCTCCGGTGCGCGCGGCCCGGCGTAGCCGATCCGGTCCAGATACGCGTCGACGTTCATGCGTCAGCGCGCCGACGACGCTAGGCGGCCACCCACTCCGCGTAATCCTCGCGCACGGCGTGTTCGGGCAAAGCCCCGAACAGGCTGAGCAGTTCGGCGATGATGGCGGCCTTGTCCTGGGCGTCGCGGCGCGACCAGGTGCGCGACTTGATCTCGAGGTAGAAGCCGTCGCGGGCGGGCTTGGTCAGCCTGTCCAGGTTGACGAAGAATTCCACGCCGCGGTAGACCACCAGCCAGCGGCGGCGGTCCTTCTCTACTTCGCGCTCCTCGATCGGCTTGAAATATTCGCGGTAAAAGCGCAGCGAGTGCGTGGCCGGCGCCAGGTAGCGCGACCGGGAGAGCAGCACCGACCCGAACTCGCCTTCGCGCGTCGGTCCGGTGAGGGTCAGCCGGCCGCGCACGTTGGTGACGTTGCCCTTTTCGTCCAGGAACTCGTCCTCGCGGTAGCGCAGGCGGCCCTGGGCCGGGTCGGCGAACAGGAAGTACACGTCGTACTCGTGGTAGCGGCGCTGGCGGATGACCGTGATCTCCTTGCCCTGGATGACGCGCAGGACCTGATCCTCGGAGGGCAGGTGGGCCTTCACCTGGACCTCGAAGCTCTCCTCCTCGACGGCGCCGCCGATGGCGATGAGCTTCTGCAGCACGCTGCCCTCCCGTTGGATCAGGAAGTGGTCGATGCGCCGGGCGTAATCGCCGGCGGCCAGCAGCAGGGCGGCCTCGTCCACGGTCAGCAGGCGCCGGTCGCGCATCAGCCAGCGCCCGTTGCACATCACGTCGGTGACGTCGGTGGCGTGGGCGGCGTAGATCAGCTGCGAGTAGACGGCGTTGGGGTCGTGCGTGAATTTGGGCGAGTTGTGCAGGGGGGAGAGGTCCACCAGGATCAGGTCGGCGCGCTTGCCGGGCTCCAGCGATCCGGTCAGGCCGCCGATATGCAGGGCGCGGGCGCCCAGCCGGGTGGCCATCAACAGCGCGTCGCGGGCGGGCAGGGTGGTCGGGTCGCCGCCGATGCCCTTGGCCAGCAGGGCGGCCAGGCGCACCTCTTCAAACATGTCCAGGTCGTTGTTGGAGGCCGGGCCGTCGGTGCCGATGCCGACGTTCAGGCCCAGGCTCAGCATCCGGGCGACCGGCGCCACACCCGAGGCGAGCTTGAGGTTGCTGGTGGGGTTGTGGGCCACGCCGGCGCCCGCGTTCTTGAGGGTGCGCATCTCGCCCTCGTCGATGTGGACGCAGTGGGCGGCCAGCACCTTGGCCTCCAGCAGGCGCTGCTTTTTGACCCACGGCACCACCGGCATGCCGTGCTCCCGGCGCGAGTTCTCGACCTCCAGCAAAGTCTCCGAGATATGGACGTGCAGGGGCACGTCGAACTCCTGGGCCAGCGCCGAGCACTCCTGCAGGATCTCGGCGGTGCAGGTGTAGGGCGCGTGCGGGGCGGGGGCCGGCACGATGAGCGGGTGGTCTTTCCAGCGCCGGATGAAGTCGCGCGCCATGGCCAGCGAGTCTTCGTACGAGGCCGCGTCCGGCGACGGAAATTTGAGCACGGTCTGGCCGCACAGGGCGCGCAGGCCGGCGGCGGCCGTCGCTTCGGCCACATGTTCTTCGAAGTAGTACATGTCGGCGAAGGCCGTGACGCCGGAGCGGATCATCTCGGCGCAGGCCAGGCCGGTGCCGAGGCGGACGAAATCCGGCGACACAAACTCGCGCTCGACGGGCATCATGTAACCGAGCAGCCAGACATCCAGGCGCCGGTCGTCGGCCAGGCCGCGCAGCAGCGTCATCGGCACGTGGGTGTGCGCGTTGACCAGGCCGGGCATCACCACGCGCCCGCCGGCGTCCATGGTCTCGGCCGGCGTGAAGCGGTCGGCCAGGTCGCGGGCCTCGCCGACCGCCACGATCTGGTCGCCGGTCACGGCCACGGCCCCGGCCGGGTAGTGCGTGAAGGCCTCGTCCATGGTCAGGACCAGGGCGTTGGTGATCAACAGGTCGCAGGTCTGCATGCGCGTTTGCCTCGAGTGATGGGCGAAGGAATGGTGGGGATTATAATACCTCCCGGCCGGGGCGACCGGCCGACCACGCGCCCGGCGCCGCCGGGCGCAGCGACGAGTGGAGATCATGAAAGCTGTAGACATCATCATCAAGAAGCGCGACGGCGCCGAGCTGACGCGCGACGAGATCGAGTTCTTCATCACCGGCCTGACGCGCGGCGACGTGCCCGATTACCAGGTGGCGGCCTGGGCCATGGCCGTCTACTTTCGCGGGATGACGCCGCGCGAGATGACCGACCTGACCCTGGCCATGGCGCGCTCAGGCGAGATGCTCGACCTGAGCGAGGCGGTGCGTTTTGCCGTGGACAAGCACTCCACCGGCGGCGTCGGCGACAAAGTGACGCTGGTGGTGGAGCCGGCCGTGGCGGCCTGCGGCGTGCCGATGGGCAAGATGTCCGGGCGCGGGCTGGGGTTTTCGGGCGGCACCATCGACAAACTCGAGTCGATCCCGGGCATCCGCACGGCGCTGACGGTGTCGGAGTTCAAGCGCCAGCTGAAGGAGGTCGGCCTGGTGCTTGTCGGCCAGTCCGCCGACCTGGCGCCGGCGGATGGCAAACTCTACGCCCTGCGTGATGTGACCGGCACGGTGCCGAGCATCCCGCTCATCGCCAGCAGCGTGATGAGCAAAAAGATCGCGGCCGGGGCGCAGGCCATCGTGCTGGACGTGAAAGTCGGGCATGGCGCGTTCATGACCACGCTCAAAGACGCGATCGCCCTGGCGAAGGCGATGGTCAGCATCGGGCGCAAGGCCGGGCGCAAGGTGGTGGCCGTGATCTCGGACATGAACCAGCCGCTGGGCCACGCGGTGGGCAACGCCCTGGAATTGCGCGAGGCCCTGGACACGCTGCGCGGCGGCGGCCCGGCCGATTTTCGCGAGCACTGCCTGCTGATCGGAGGGTATCTGCTGCAACTGGCCGGGAAAGCCAACACGCCGGCGGCGGCGCGCGCCAGGCTGGAAGCCTGCCTGGCCGACGGCAGCGCCCTGGCGATGTTCCGGAAGATGGTGGCCGCCCAGGGCGGCGATGTCCGCGTCGTGGATGAGCCGGAGCGCCTGCCGCAGGCGTCGCTGGTGGAGACGGTGCCGGCGCCGCGCTCCGGCTCGCTGATCGAGGTCAACGCGCGCGAGATCGGGCTGGCGGCGGTTGATCTGGGCGCCGGCCGGGCCAGGAAGGGCGACCCCCTGGATTACGCCGTCGGGCTGATCATCCACCACAAAGTGGGCGACCGGGTGAACAAGGGCGAGCCTCTGTTCACGATCCACGCCAACGACGCCGGCAAATTGGCCGCCGCCCGCACCCAGGTGCTGGCCGCGCACCGCTTCAGCCCCCGGCGCGTCAAGCCGCTGCCGTTGTACTACAAGATCATCAAGGGCCGCTGACCGGCGGCGGCCCCGCCAGGTCGCCGCCGATCCAGAACTCGGCGGCCTCTCCGTCGGCCAGGCGCGCCGGCAGCCGGGCCTGCGTCTCCAGGTCGTACAGCCCGATCCGCAACTGATACGGGCCGGGCGGCAGGTCGGCCGGCAGACTCAACGCCACCTGGTCCATGATCTGCTCGCCGGCCCGCCAGGTGTTGGTCGGGCGCAACTCGCCGACCGGCTGGCCGTCGTACTGAGCGGCGAGGCCGGCGTCATTGAACAGGTGGATGAAGATTTTGCTGGCGCGGCCGGTCGGCCCGTCGGCGCGCCAGATGAGCCGCAGGCGCAATCGCCCGCCCGGCGCCAGCGCCGCGTCCAGGACCTCCACCCGCTCGAGCGTCACGACCTCTTCCCAGCGCGCGTCCACGGTCAGGCTGAGTGACACGGGTCCGCCCGGCGCATACGTCACCACCCGCACCGCGCCGAACCAGGTCTCGCGTTCGCGAAACAGGTGCGTGTTCAACCAGGCCTCCACCTGCCGGCCGGGGTCGAGACGCGTCTCGTCCAGGAACACGGCGGCGATTTTCGGCCCGGCGGCGGCGGCCTCGAGGCGAGGCGATAACGTCTCCGGCTGCCAGGGGGCCTCGCCGGCCAGGTCGGCGACGGCGACATCGGGCGCGCCGGCCAGCGCCTCCTGCAGGACCGGCTGTTGATGCGGCGGGTAGGCCAGCAGAGTCACAGGCGATGCCGCCCGCGCCCAGGCGGCCAGCGCGTCGTAGTCGCTGCGGACCTCGTCGGGGCGTTTGAAGACCAGCTCATAGAGCCGGAGGCGGTCATCGGCCCCGGCGCCGGTGAAACGCTGCAGGCGCGCCAGCGCTGTGCCGTTGACGCGCGGGTAGACGCGCACCTCGCCGGCGGCCCCGGTCCAGCCCGCCGGAACCTCGTCCAGGAAGTAGACGGGCAGGCCCAGGGACCAGCGCGTTTCCACATCCGGCCAGCGGACCTCCCAGGCGTTCACCACGCCGGCCTGGCGTGGATCGAAATAAGCCGTGACCGAGCTGAACTGAGGATGCCGCAGGATGACCAGGGGCGGCCGCGGCGCGCCCCGGTTCTCCGCGAGCACAGCCTGCGCGGCCTCGGCCAGCCCCACGCCCGCGAACGGCCCATCCACGTATTGCAGCCGGTCGAACGCGGGCAGGAAGGCCCGCTCCGGCGCGGCGATGATGGACAGGCTGTTGGCGGTCATCGGCCACAGCGTCAGGCTGAAAGCCGCCGCGGCCGCGGCGACGCGCACGACCGGGCCGAGCGCGTTCGCGCGGCGCGCCAGGCCGGCCACGCCGACGGCGGACAGCGCGGCCAGCGGCGCGGCGAGCGGGCTGAGATAGCGCGGCGGCAGTCCGGCTTTCGCCGCGACGATGAAGACAAGCAGGCTGCCGAGGACGAACAACAGCAACGCCAGGGCCGGCCGGCGCCGGTCCCGCTGGATCAGGCCGGCGGCCAGGACGGCCAGCGTCAGCGCCGGCCAGCCGAAGTAGGCGCTCAGCACCTCCGGCACGGTGGGCGCGATGCGCTCCCATTGCGCGGCCTGCCCGGCCCAGTCGCCGGCGCAGAGCAGCGGCGGGCAGCCGACGAAGCCGATGCGCTGGTTGAGCATGTTGCCGTCGTTCTGGCCCAGGCGCGTCCAGAACACGGCCAGGAACGCGGCCGTGATCAGGCCGCCGACGGCCAGGGTCAGCGCGCCATGCCAGAAAAGGCGGCGGCGCTCGCGCCCGCCAGTCCCTACCGCCGCCGCCGGCATCAGGGCGTAGATCAGGCCTGTTGGCTTGAAAAGAAAGGCCGCGCTCAGGCTCAGGCCGGCGCCGACGGCCAGCCCGGCGTGGAGACGCGGGCGGCGCCAGGCCCGGAGCGTGAACACGCAGACCAGCGCCCCGACGCTGCCCATCACGGGATCGGTCAACGCCTGGCGGTCGTGGAACACGGCGTAGGGCAGGCAGGCGTAGACCAGGCCGGCCAGGAGCGCGGCCCGGCGCAGGCCGAGCGCGCGGGCGAGGGCGATAGCCGCCGCGCAGCCGAGGGCGCCCGACAGCGCGCCGGTGGCGCGGCCCAGCCAGAGCGGCGCCGGACCCTCGACCCCCATCCCGGCCAGGGTGACGCCAAACAGAAAGCGCCCGTCCATCAGCAACGGATAGTCGCTGGAGCCGCGCGCAAAGTTCTGGGCCCACAGGATATTAACGCCCTCGTCTGAGAACACAGGCTGGCGGTACAGGTCTGCCAGGCGCAACGCAAACGCCAGGAGCAGGACGACGACGCTAAAGAAGAGTCTCGGACGCATGGCGGGACTGTTCAGGGGACGAGCTGGCCGTCGCTCCAACGATAAAGCCAGCGGCGCGCCTCGGTCCAGGCGCGGTCCGGGCCGAAGCGGAAACGGCCGCTCAGGCCGGCGTAATCGCTCCGCGCCAGTTGCGTCTCAACACCGGCGCGGCCTGGCCTGCCGTTCGCGCCGATGTCACGGGCGATGGCCTCCAGCAGCAGGCGGGCGGCGTCGTAGGCCAGCACGGCGTTGAAGCGCGGCTCGACGCCGCCGGAGAGAGCGCGATAGCGATCCGCGAAACCCGGATCGGTCGAGTCGGCGGGGAGGGGGGCGGGGACGGTGAGGGTGAGGGCGTCGGCGCCGCGCAGGCGCAGGTCCTCGAGAGCGTTGACACACCCGGAGGGGATGATCAGGGGGCAGGGTGAGGCGGGCCACAGACGGAAGCTGGCGTCAGGCAGGTCCGGGCCTGCGGCGGTGGCCAGGAAGGGCAGGCCGGCCGCGGCGTATTCGGGCGCGGCGGCGACCGTCGTCGCCTCCAGCCAGTGGCCGACGACGCCGACGATCTGCGGGTCCGTCGCCAGCTTGCGCGCCTGCTCGATGGCCATGCCGGCCTCCCCGGAATCGTCCAGCGACACCAGCTCGACCGAGTAGCCCGCCACGCCGCCCGCCGCGTTCGCCTCGCGCACAGCCAGGCGCACGGCGTAGATCACTTCGTAGCCCACCTCGCGGTAGCGGCCTTCGAAGGGCGCGGCCAGGCCGATCTTGACGGTCGGGCGCGTGACGGCGCAAGCCGTCAGCAGAAAGCAGAAAGCCGCGGGCAGGAAAGGGAGGGCCGCAAGCCCGTGGCCGCCTGCCTCCTGGTCACGGGCAGGCATTCGCCAGATGCTCTTCATACGTCCGCGCGAAGGCGTGCCGCCGGCTGCCGTCGCACAGGGCGCGGTAGTAGAGGTAATCGGTGGCGGCGGCGTCCACGACGGCCTGCAGCGAGCGCCGGCCGGGGCTGGCGATAGGGCCGGCGGGCAGGCCGGTGATGTAATAGGTGTTGAACGGGCTGGCGATGACGCGGAAGTCCAGGCCCTGGACGGGCGGCCACCAGTTGGCGGGCGTGCCGACGGCGTACTGGACCGTCGCGTCTATCTCCAGCGCCTGGCCGACGGCGAGGCGGTTGAGGATGACCGATGCGATCAGCGGGCGCTCGTCGTCCACGGCGGCCTCGCGTTCGATGAGCGACGCGATGATCACGGCCTGGTAGAGCGTCAGCCCGCGCGCGCTCAGGCCGGCGCGGTACTCGGGCGTAACCACGGCGTCGAACGCGGCCAGGGCCTTCTCCAGCAGGTCCGGCGCGGACGCCCCGGGCCGCAACAGATACGTGTCCGGCATCAGGAACCCTTCCAGCGAAGCGCCGGGCGGCAGGTCGGCGTAGAAGCTGAAAGCGCCCGGGCGTCGGCCGTCCGGCCCGGTGAGGCCGAGCCAGGCGTCGGCCGTGATGTTCAGGTTAGGATTGGCGGCCAGCGCCTCCGCGATCTGCTCGCGCCGCCAGCCCTCGGGCAGGCGGACGGCGATCTCGCGGGCGGCGGCGTCCGTCAGCGCCCGGGCGACCTCGGGGATGGTCATCGTCTGCCGCAGGATGAAGTCGCCGGCCTCCACGTCGTCGTCCAGGCCGGCGTAGCGCAGGTAGAAGTCGAGCAGTCGCGCATCGTTCACCAGCCCCTGGTCCGCCAGACGCCCGGCCACCGCGGCGGCCGTCTCGCCCGGGGCCACCGAGAATCCGCGCGGGGCGGCGTCGGCCCCGGCCGGCGTCGTCAGGTCGGCGGCGCGCGAGGTGAGGTAGACCGTCAGCGCCAGCCGCTCGACGGCGTTCAGGTCGCTGGCCGGCTGGCCGAGCCGGTCGTCGGCCTGGCTGAGCTGCGCGGCAGCGTAAGCGCCGCCGGCGATCAGCGCGCACAGCCCGAGGGCGGCGAGGAGGAAAATGGCCAGCGCGTCAGCGCGGCGGCGTTTCTGGCGGATACGCATCGAGATAACTCTGCAAAATGACGGCGGCGGCGGCGGCGTGCTCCTGCGCCCGGCGCGCCCGGCGTTTTTTGCCGGCGGCCCGCAGCAGGCGGCGCGCCTCGTGCGAGGACAGGCTCTCGTCCCATAAGACGACCGGCAGCGACGTAAGGGCGCGCAGGGCCTCGGCCAGGCGCTCCGCCTGGCGCGCCCGCGGTCCGCGCTGGCCGTCGGCATCCAGCGCCAGGCCGACGACGAGGCCCCCGGCCGCCTGTTCATCGGCCAGCGCCACGATCCGCGCCGCATCCTGCCCACGGGCAGTATGCGTCAGGGTGGTCAGGGGGCGGGCCACCTGGCCGGTCTCGTCGGAGACGGCCAGCCCGATGTGCTGATCGCCCGGATCGACGGCCAGCCAGCGGGTCATCGCCGGCGCCCCCGGCGCTGGTTCAACGCACCACCACATCCACGCGCAGCCACAACCAGGGGAGATAAGGAAACCATCGGGCGTACCAATCGGGATAGAGCGCGATTTCCGGCGCGGCGCTGAGCGGCACGGACGCCTGGATCAGCCCGGCCGCGCGCTCCACCGGCTGGCCGAGGGCCAGGCGGCGCACGAAATCGCGGTCCAGGTCGGGCGCCAGTGTGCCTTCGGCGGTGACGGCCAGCCGGATACGCCCGGCCTCATCCAGAGTCGGCGGCGCGGCGCGCGCGAAGCGCAGGGGCGCGTCGGTGAGGGCGGTCCCGGGCGGGAGGCGGGCGCGCAGGCCGGCCTCCGCCACCTGGCGCGTATCGGCGTCCGAGATGACCAGGCCGGCGGCCGCCAGGCGCAGGGTCAGCCCGAGCGCGTCGGCCGGTTCGCCGACGGCGTGGTCGAACGACTCCGCCAGCACTTGCGTCACGGTCACGGTCTCGGCCACCAGCAGCTCGCCCGGACCGAGCTGAGCCGTGATGGCCTCGCGGGCGGACTCGGTCAACTGCGCCTCGAGCGCCTGGCGCAGCGCGTCGCGGTCCGCCTGGGCCACGGCCGCGCGCTGGCCGACCGAGCCGCCCTGAGTGGGCGCGACGTTGGTGACCGCCAGCTGGGTGCCCAGCGGCCCGTCGATGGCGTTGATCTGGCCGGCGGCCACGTTGCCGTTGGGCCCCAGGTCCACGGCCCGCACGGCGACCGTCGCCGTCGCGCCCAGGCGGCCTTCCACCACGGCCGGCTCCAGGGTGACGAAGCGCACCGGCGCGCCGCTGGTCGTCCGCACGCTCGTCCCGGCCGGCACCGTGGCGGGCGTGCCGATCAGGTTGGTGAACACGACCTGGCCGGTGGCGTTGGCGTTGGGCACGTCCACGATGCCGGTGGTGGGCCAGAGCTGCGTGGTCTGGACCTCCACACGCATGCGCCGGGCGGGGATGACGGCGGCGGCCGGGTCCACTGCGGGCTGGTCCGGATCGGCGGTGAGCTCCGTGGTGACCGTCAGCGGCCAGCGGGCCGGCGTCAATGTGACCGTGGCGGACGGCACCAGACCGGAGGCCAGAGTCAGCAGGGCGGCCAGCCCCAGGGCGAAGACCAGCACGCGCAGCGTCAGGCTCATCCAGGGCGGCAGGCGGCGCCGCCCGCGCGCGAACTGCGCCGCCCGCAGCGCGTCGGTATCCGGGCGTGGGGCGCGGCGGTCAGGGCGCAGGCGCGGCAGGCGGCTGCGCCAGCGCATCCGGCGTGTGGCCTCCACCGAGGCGAAGACCGGCAGGCCGAGCTCATCGGCGTGCGCGCGCACCGCCGCGTCGCGGGTCACCAGGGCCAGTTGCGCGCCGAGTCGGTGGGCGTGGCGGTGGAGCAGCACCAGGTCCAGCCGGCGCTGGAGCACGCGCCCGCGCGGCGGCCAGACGAGCAGCACGCGCTGGGTCTGGACCCAGCCCATCTTGTCGCGCGTGGAGACGTAATCGTCGTGCGGATCGAGCTGCAGGATTTGCTCTTTCATACGCCGACGGCAATTATGCTACACTCTGGCGCAGGAGCCAAAACGCCTCGCATGGCACGCCGCGTCGATGTCGTCGCGTATGATCCCGCCTGGCCGGCGCTGTTCCGGGCCGAGGCGGAACGGCTGCGCGTGGTCTTCGGCCCGGAGCTGGTGGCCTGCCACCATGTGGGCAGCACGGCCGTGCCCGGGCTGAGCGCCAAACCGATCATCGACCTACTCGTGGAGGTGCGCGCGATCGAGCGCGTGGACGCGCTGAATGAAGCCATGATCGCGCTGGGCTACACGCCGCGCGGCGAGTTCGGCATCCCGGGCCGCCGCTACTTCTTCCGGGCGCTGGGCGAGACCCGCACGCACCACGTCCACTGTTATCCGGCCGGCCATGCAGAAGTGCTGCGCCACCTGGCCTTTCGCGACTATTTGATCGCGCACGCGGACGTGGCGCGGGTGTACGGGCATCTGAAGATTGACCTGGCGCGCGCGCATCCGTGGGATATCGACGCCTACGTCGACGGCAAGGACTCTTTCGTGAGGGAGGCCGAGCGGCAGGCGCTGGCCTGGGCGCGCCGGCAGCGGGAGTTGCGGCGTGACTGACCCGGCGCCCGGCGCGGGCGGCGCCAACCTGAGCGGCCAGGAAGTGACGGTCGGCCGGGATGTGGCCGGGCGGGACATCATCTACAACGTTCAGGGCGTGGACCCGGCGGTGCTGCGGCAACTGGAACAGCAATTGAACGAGTTCCTAGCGGCCTCGACCCTGTTGCAGCGCAAGCTCGAAGAATGGAAAGAGCTGCACAACGTCCTGCACGACCTGTTCATCCGCTTCGGCACCTGCCGGGACGCCGTCCCCGAGCTGAGCCAGGCGGACGAGGGCGGCCTGTCCGGCCTGTTCGGCGGCAACACACGCCGCAGCCGGCTGGAAAAACAGTTCTTTGCGGTCCAGACCAACTGGGGCCAGTGTAAGATCACGCTCAACGAGCTGCGCCGCATCACGGCGGCCCTGAAGCTGGTCGGGCCGGCGCGCGATCCGGGGGCTGCGCCTGACCCGGATCCGGACAAGGTCATGGAGCGTCTGCAGCAGGCCGGGTTGAAGATTGACGCGGCGCTCAACGAGCAGGACCGCCAGGACCTGGCCGACTCGCTCAGCGAGCTGGGGCACGAGCTTGACGAATACTTGTACCAGGTGGACAAGGCGCTGCGCGAGGTGGCGCGGGCCATCAACGCCCTCCCCCAGCAGATCCGGTTGACAACCCGTCTATGAACACACTTTTCGACGAGCTGCTCCAGAAGCATCAGGCGCTGCAACAGGAGGCCGGGGCGGAGGCCACGCCGGAGCACATCGAGCGGGTGAAGCGCGTGATGGCCGAGATCGTGGCGGCCGGGGAGAAGATCGGCGACCCGCGTCGGCGGGACAACCTACGCAGCGTGCTGCGTTACTGGGGCGCGTGGGTCTACGAGCGCACCGGCGAGTATCCGCCTTCACAACTGGCGCCGGCCGCGCCCGAGATCATGGCCGGGAACGCCGGCCTGTTCGCCGGCCCGCGCGCCTGGTTGTGGGCCGGGGCCGCCGTCGTCGTCGTGCTGGGCGTGGTGTGGGCGATCTTCGCGCTGTCTCAGACCATGGCACAGGCCACGCCCACGGCCGTGCCCGGCGCGGTGGAGGACGCCACCGACCGGGCCGCGCTTGCCGCCACTCAGACCGCGCTGGCCGAGATCGAGACGCGCGTAGCCAGCACCGTGCTTCCGGTGTCTTCGGCGACGCCTTTCGCCTCGGCCACGCCTGCGCCGCCGACGCTCACGCCGAGCCTGACACCGTCGCCCACCATCACCCCCTCGCCGACGACGACCTTCACCCCCACGCCCGGCCCGACGCCCACGCCCGGTTTCGCGGTCGCCCTGCGCGGGCATTCCGACACGGTGATGGCGCTGGCCTTCAGCCCGGACGGGGCGCTGTTGGCCTCGGGCGGCCTGGACCGGACGGTGCGCGTCTGGGACGTGGCCCGGCAGACCCTCCGGCAGGCTGAGCCGGTGACAGTGAACCAGTGGGTTTTCAGCCTGGTGTTCGCGTCGAACGGCAGCCGCGTGTTCGTGGGGTCCGGCTTCGGCCTGCAGGGCGGGGGCCAGGTCGGCGTCCTCGACGTGGACCAGAACGATCTGCTGTTCCAATCCGACACCCTCTTCATCGACAACGTCACCAGCCTGGCCCTGGACCGCTTCGGCACGCGGCTGGCGGTGGGCAGTATCGGCAACGCGCCCGAAGATGACACGGTCTTCCTGAGGCTCCTGCAGCCCGACTCGCTTTCACGCGTGGCGCCCTTCAGCGACAACCCGATCTTCTCGGTGGCCTTCAGCCCGGACGGGGATCGCCTGCTCTACGGCGGCACCGACCGCGCCCTGTACGTGCGCGACCTGCGGACCGCCAACAACCAGCGGACGACGATCGCGGCCCAGGACCGGCACTCGGGCTTCGTGCGCGGGGTGGCCTTCAGCCCGGTGGACGGCACGCTGGCCGCCTCCGCCAGCGAGGACGGGACCCTGCGGTTATGGCGGCTCGGCGACCGGGCGATCACGCGCCTGGCCACCCTGCAGAGCGGCGCGGCCCGCCTGTTTGCCCTGGCGTTCAGCCCGGACGGCAGGCAGATCGCGGCGGCCGGGGCCTCGCCGGACGGCAACAGCCTGGTGGAGTTGTGGGACGTGGCGGCGGCTGTGGAGGGCGACCCCGGCGAGCCGTTCACGCTGAGCGCCGCCGCAGCCGAGATCGGCCAGACCGTGAACAACCAGAGCGCGCTGGCGTTCCGGGCCGTAGCCTACAGCCCGGACGGGCGTCTGCTGGCCGCCGCCGGCGACGACCCGGCCATCTTCATCTGGACCGTGCGCTGAAGCTCGACCTGAGCTTATCCCCTCCTGATAGAAAGGCCTTCGCTCATGACGATCACCGACATCCCCATTGAAATGACCGCCGAGGAAATGGTCCGGCTGACCAAAGAACACAACTTCTTCTCCTGGTCGGCGCAGGGGGCGGTCAACCCGATCCCGATGGTCCGGGGCGAGGGCGTCTACTTCTGGGACGCCCACGGCAAGCGTTACTTCGACCTGAATTCGCAATTGATGTGCGTCAACATCGGCCACGGCGACCGGCGCGTGATCGAGGCCATCAAGGCCCAGGCCGAGGCGCTGGTCTACGCCGGGCCGAGCATGGCCACGCGCATCCGGGCCGAGGTCGGGCGCGAGCTGGCCAAGGTGACGCCGGCGGGGTTGAAGAAGTTCTTCTGGGTGCTGGGCGGCGCGGAGGCCAACGAGAACGCGCTGCGCATGGCGCGCGCCGTCACCGGGCGGCAGAAGATCCTGGCCCGCTACCGGTCGTACCACGGCGCCACGTCCGGCGCCATTACGCTCACCGGCGACCAGCGCCGCTGGGCCAATGAACCCGGCCTCCCGGGAGTGATTCATTTCTTCGACCCGTACAAGTACCGCAGCCCGCTGTACCAGGAAGGCGACAGCGACGCCGTCTTCGCGCGCAAGTGCCTGGACCAGGTCGAAGAAATTCTGATGTACGAAGGCCCGCACACCGTGGCGGCCATCTTCATCGAGACCGTCACCGGCACCAACGGCATCATCGTCCCGCCGGACGGCTACCTCCAGGGCCTGCGCGAGATCTGCGACCGGCATGGCATCCTGCTGATCACGGATGAGGTCATGGCCGGGCTGGGCCGCACCGGGGCGTGGTTCGCGGTGGATCATTGGGGCGTCCAGCCGGACCTGATGACGATGGCCAAGGGCCTGACCTCGGCGTACATGCCCCTGGGCGCGGTGGCCATGAACCAGCGCGTGGCCGACTATTTCGAGAACAACGTCTACTACGGCGGCCTGACCTACAGCGCCCACCCCATGAGCCTGGCGGCGGCGGCCGCCAACCTGCGGGTGCTCAAGGATGACGACCTGGTCGGCCGCGCGCAGCGGATGGGCCGGGTGATGGCCGAACTGCTCGAGGACCTGAAGGCCGAGCACAAGAGCGTGGGCGACGTGCGCTCCATCGGCCTGTTCGGGTGCGTCGAACTGGTGAAGAGCCGCAAGACCAAGGAGCCGATGGCGCCCTACACCGGCGGCGGCGCGGAGATGACGAAGCTGGGCGCTTTCCTGAAGGAGAAAGGCGTCTACGCGTTCACCTGGCGCAACCTGCTGCACACCAACCCGCCGCTGATCGTCACCGAGGCGCAGTTGCGCGAGGTGTTTGAAATCATCAACGAGGCGCTGACGATCACGGATGCGGCGGTCACGGATTGACCGAGCGGGGGAGCCGGGGGAGAGAGGCCCTTACCCCGGCTGAGGCCTCTCCCGGCTCAGGGACGCCGCCAGCACCTCGACCGGGTGCAGCGCCCGTCGGCCGGTGCCCGCCTCGATCTGCGCCCGGCAGGATACGCCCGAGGCGGCGATGATGGCCTCCGGGCCGGCCGCGCGTATCGCCGGGAACAGCCGCTGCTCCCCGATCTGCATCGAGAGCGCATAGTGCTCGGCCTCGTAGCCGAACGACCCGGCCATCCCGCAGCAGCCCGCCTCGATCTCGCGCACCTCGGCGCCGGTCAGGCGCAGCATGGCCCGCAGGGGCCCGAGGCCGGTGAGGGCCTTTTGATAGCAGTGGCCGTGGACGTAGAGGGCGACGGACGACGGGGGATTGGCGAACAGCGGCGCGAAATCACCTGAATGATCGGCGACAAACTCCTCGATCAGGACGGCCCGTTCAGCGACGAGGCGGGCGCGCGGGTCGCCGGGCAGCAGGTCCAGGTACTCGTCGCGCAGGGTCAGGAGGCAGGAGGGCTCCAGGCCGACGATGGGGAGACCGCGTTCGGCGTGCGGCGCGAGCACGGCCACGTTGCGCCGGGCCCGCTCACGGGCCTGGTCCAACAACCCTTTCGAGATCATCGGCCGGCCGCAGCAGACTTTAGGGACCAGCACCGTCTCGTAGCCGGCCGCGCGCATGACCCGGACGGCGGCCAGGCCGATTTCCGGGGATTGGTAGTTGGTGTAGGTGTCGTCGAACAAGATGACCGGGGGCGTGAGGCCGGCCGCCGCGGGTTCTCGTCCGAAGCGCTGACGAAAGGTGTGAGCCGCGAAGCGGGGCAACGCCCGATGCCGCGAGAGACCGAGCAGTTTTTCGCTCAGCCGGCGGGTGAGGGGCAGCGCGAGCGCGGCGTTGGCCAGCGGCGCCGCGAAACACGCCGCGCGCATCACGTCCGCGATGTTGGCGAACAGCCGGCTGCGCAGCGGGACCCCGTTTTTTGCCTGATACTGCGCCAGGAACTCGTACTTGATCTTGGCCATGTCTACGCCGGACGGGCATTCGGTCCGGCAGGCTTTGCACTCCAGGCACAGGTCCAGCACGGCGTGCATGCGCGGTGAGGTGAGCGCCTCGGGCGGCAGGCGGCCGGAGAGCGCGGCGCGCAGGGCGTTGGCGCGCCCGCGCGTAGAGTGCTCCTCATCCCGGGTGGCCTGGTAAGACGGGCACATCACGCCGCCCTCTTTCCGGCAGGCGCCGGCGCCGTTGCACTGCTCCACCGCGCCCGCGAACCCGCCCTCGCGCCGGAAGTCCAGGCGGGTGGCGGGCGAGCGCGCCTGGTAGGCCGGCCCGTAACGCAGGTTCTCGGTCGCGCCCTGGTCCGCGATGACCTTGCCGGGGTTGAGCAGGCCGCGCGGATCGAAGGCGTGCTTGATCTCGCGAAAGGCCTGGTAGACCTCCGCCCCAAACAGGCGCTCGTTCCAGGCCGAGCGCGAGAGACCGTCGCCGTGCTCGCCGGAGAGCGCGCCGCCCAGGCGCTGGGTCAGGCCGAACACCGCCGCCGCGATCCGTTCCATCTGCGCCACGCCTGAGGATTGTTTGAGATTCAGCACCGGCCGGATATGCAGACAGCCGGCCGAGGCATGGCCGTAACAGGCGGCGCTCACCCCCTCGGCGGCGAAGATCCGCTCGATCTCGACCACGAACTCGGCCAGGCGTTCGACCGGGACGGCCACATCTTCCATGAAGGCGGCCGGTTTGGCGTCGCCGCGCATCGACATGATCAGGCCCAGCCCGGCTTTGCGCACCCCCCAGACGGCGGCCTGCCCGGCCGCGCTCAAGGCCCGCCTGCTGGCCGGGGCCAGGCGCCGGGCCTCCAGCCGCTCGATCTGGGCCACGACCTCGGCCTCGGTCTCACCCTGGAACTCGACGGCCAGCACCGCGCCGGGCGCGCCGACCACCCAGCTCAGCAGGCGCGCGTACGCCGGCGCGGAGCGCGTCCGGTCAATGATCAGGCGGTCGATCAGTTCGACGGCGGACGGCTGCGCCTCCAGCACGGCCGGGGTGGCCGCGGCGGCCTGGGCCAGCGTATCGAAGTGCAGCAGACACAGCCCGGTTCGTTCGGGCCGTGGCGCCAGGCGCAGCTGGGCGCGGGCGATGACGGCCAGCGTCCCCTCCGAGCCGGCCAGGAGCCGGTGCAGGTGCTGGGGGCCGGCGTCCGGATAGGGCCGGTCGGCGGGCCAGCCGGGCGGCCGGCTGGCGCTGAAACCGTGCGGCGGCAGCAGGTAATTGAGGCTGTAGCCGGAGGCGCGCCGCCAGGTGCGCGGGAAGCTCGCGCGGAGGGCGTCGGCGTGGCGCAGCACGCTGGCGCGCACCGCCTCGGCCAGGGCGGCGGGCGCCTGGCCCGGCGCGAGCGTGGCGCGTGTCCCGTCCGCCAGGATCACCTCGGCGGCTAGAAGCTGGTCGCCCGTCATCCCGTGCCGGAGCGAGCGCGCGCCGGTGGCGTTGTTGGCGATCATGCCCGCGACCGTGGCGCGGTCCGACGACGACGGCGCGCACCCGAACTCCAGGCCGTGCGGCGCGGCGGCGGCGTTGAGCGCGTCGCACAGCACGCCGGCCTCGGCCCAGGCCCAGCGTTCTTCCGGGTTGATCTCCAGTTGCGTCAGGTGGCGTGAGCAATCGACCACCAGCCCGCGGCCGATGGCCCCGCCGGCCAGGCCGCTGCCGCCGCCGCGCGGGATGAGCGGGACCTCGAATTGGGCACAGACCGCCGCGAGCTGTTGCAGGTCGTCGAGCGTGCGCGGGAAGGCGACGCCGAGGGGCTCGATCTGGTACGGGCTGGCGTCGGTGGCGTACAGGACGCGCGCATACGGATCGAAGCGTATCTGGCCGGCGAAGCGGCGGGCGAGGGCGTGAGCCAGGGCGGATTGCATCAGCCGAAGTATACGCGGCTCGTCAATAGTTAGGGTTTGGCAGAGCGCGTCAAACCGGCTGACCTGCGGGGGCATTAAGGTTAGAATGAGGCTGTGCAGCGCGGCCGCGGGCCGGGAGAGACGGGTCGCGTTGCCAGAGTGGGTATGACCTCGTCGCCGGCCTGGAAGCCCTTCGTCACCTCGCTCGTCACTCTGCTCGCCGTCGGAGCATTGGAATTGCTCCGGTCCACCCCGTTCGGCTTGCCCACGCCCACGCCTATCCTGGCGACGCTGGTGATCCTCTCGGCTTATGCCGGCGGGCTGTGGCCCGGCCTGCTGAGCGCCCTCGTCGCCACGCTCTACACCGCCTGGGTCTTTGTTCTGGCCGTGACGCCGCCTGCGGGCGGCGAGATCACGCGCGTTCTGCTGTGGGCGCTGGCCTATCCGGGCATGGTGATGATGGTCGGCCTGCTCAAACGCCGGGCCGAGGTCGCCGGCTACATGGAGCGCGAGAACGCCGTCCTGCAGGCGAGCCTGGCGGAGCGTCGCCGCGCCGAGGCCGCGCTGCGCTCAAGCGAAGGCCGGTTCCGCACGGTGTTCGAGGCCAGCCCGCTCGGGATCGCCCTGGTGGATATCGCGACCCAACGGCTGACGGCCACCAACCAGGCCTTTCAGGCGATGCTGGGCTACGCGGACGACGAGCTGACCCGGCTGACCGTGTCCGACATCACACACCCGGATGACCTGATGCTCGAAGCGCCGGCCGTGCGCGCCACGCTGGCCGGCCAGAGCCGGCAGTATTCAATGGACAAGCGCTATCGCTGCAAGGACGGCCGGTATCTGTGGGCGAACGTGACCGCGGCGCTGCTGCCGGCGGAACCCGGGCAGCCGCAACTGGCCATCGGCCTGGTCCAGGACATCACCGAGCGCAAGCGGGCCGAGAGCGAAGCCTCCGAGCGCCAGCGCTTTCTCTCAAGGCTGAATGCGTTGACCCGCGTCGCGCTGCAGGCGGATGATCTGGACGGCCTGCTCCAGACCCTGGCGGCCCGCATGGCTGGCCTGCTGGAGGCCGATGCCGCCGGCTTCTTGTTGTGGGATGAGGCGCGCCAGGTTCTGGTCCCGGCGGCGGCGACCGAGCCGTATGCTGAATCCTTTCGTCAGGTCACGTTTGCGCCCGGCTCCAGCCGCGTGATTGAGACCGTCCTGGAGATGCGCCGCGCCCTGGCCATTGACGACCTCCAGCATCACGCGATCCTGGAGGCGTCGGCCCGGGCCCAAATCCCGGTCCGATCGGTGTTGGTGCTCCCGCTCACGGTCGGGGCCAGGCGGCTGGGCGTGGCCATGGCCGGCTACGCCGACCCGCGCCGCTTCCTGGACGACGACCTGGCGCGCGGCGAGCAGGCCGCCGGCCAGATCGCGCTTGCCATCGCCAAGACGCAACTGCTGGCCGAGGTGCGGCAGCTGGCGATGACCGACGCCCTGACGGGGCTGTACAACCGGCGCGGACTGGCTCAGTTGGGCGGGCGCGAAGTGGAACGCGCCCGCCGGCTGGGGCGCCCGCTGAGCGTCCTCATGCTCGACATTGACCATTTCAAGCTCGTCAACGACCAGCATGGGCACGCCGTCGGCGACGAGGTGTTGCGGGCAATCGCCGCCGCCTGCCAGGCCGGCGTCCGCGAGATCGATCTGGTGGCCCGCTATGGCGGCGAGGAAATCGTGCTGCTCCTGGCGGAGACCGACCTGGCGGCGGCCGAGAACATCGCCGAACGGCTGCGCCTGACGATTGCCGGCGCTCCCGTCCAGGCCGGCTCGCAAGCCGTGCCGATCACCGTCAGCCTGGGCGTCGCCGCCTTCGAGCCTCGCCTGTCTGATCTGTCCGACTTGATCCAGCGGGCCGACGAGGCGCTGTACCTGGCCAAGGCGTCCGGCCGGAACTGTACGCGGACGTACCACCCTCCCGATCTTTAGCGATCCATCCGGCCCGCGCTCAGGGCCAGCGTTGTTCCGGCAGGGGGCGCCGCTCGGCGCGGACCAGGACGCCGTTGGCGTAGGTCATGTGATAGATCTGAGGGGGCGCGCCGTCCAGGAGGTGGGGCAGAACGATGTGCAGGTTGGAGACGACCTCCGGCGCGGCGCAGGCCTGGGCGCGCGGCCACCAGCGCAGATCGCCCTCCGGCGATGGCGCCGGCTCCCCCGGCGGGGCCTCGGCCGTGAAGAGATACAGGCCGCCGTCTCCGATCTCGAAGCCGCTCCAGGTCAGCAGACCCGCAAAGCGCGCCGACGCGAGGATGTAGCCGGTCTCCTCGCGGACTTCGCGCAGGCACGCGGCCGTCGGCGTTTCGCCGGGTTCGATGCGCCCGCCGACGCCGTTCCACAAGCCCAGGTTGGGCGGCCGGCGGCGGTGCAGCAGCAGGACGTGGTCCCGGCGGGTGAGAAAGCACAACGTGTAGTCGAGCCGTTCCCGCGCCGACGGCCATCCGGTTTCAGACACGCGGCGCCCTGCCTTTCAGCGCGCGCTCCAGAAGAGCAGGAAACTGGAGAAGACCAGCAGGACGATGATCATCCACTCGAAGACCTTCGGGTTCACGCGCAGGACCAGCCAGCGGGCGGCCGCGATGCCGAGCGGGATGAAGACCAGGACCCACCACACCGAGAGGAGCAGGGGCAGGTCCAGCACGCCCGTGTACAGAAAGCCCGGCACTTTGAGCAGGTTGAGCAGGGCGAAAAAGATGGCGGTGGTGGCGATGAACGTTCGCGGCGCGAGCTTCTGCAAGAGCAGGAACGTGTTGAAGGGCGGCACGCCGTTGTTGAACATCCCGGAGGCCACGCCCGCCAGCAGGCCGGCCGCCGGCGCGTGCCAGGCGCGCGGCCGGTAGCGCAGATTCTCCAGCCGGTCGCCGGCCAGTTTGTAGATCACCAGCAGCAACACAAAAACCGCCAGCACCAGCCGCAGGCTGTTGGCGGAAAGCTGCGTCAGCAGGAAAGTCCCGAGCAGGGCCCCGGCCACGCCGGTCGGCAGCATCCGGCGCACCAGCCGCCCGTCCCACTGGCGCCAATACGTATAGACCGCAAACGCGTCGCCGACAATCAGCATCGGCAGCAGGACGCCGACCGCCAGCGAGACGGGCAGGACCAGGCTGAGCAACGGCGTGAGCAGACCGCCCAGGGCGTTGAACCCTCCTTTGGTCAGGCCGATCAAGAATCCCAACAGGGCCATAACCAGCGCCACCAAGACCGGGTCCTGGCTTCCCAGCGGCATGGAGCGCTCGTCATGCGTCGAGCTGGCCGGGCGCCAGACCCACCGGCAGCGGGTCGGGCCGATCACAGCGGCTGACGACCTCCACATGCCGGCCGTCGCGCGCCGCCTCCAGGATGGCGTGCATCAGGTCGAGCACATGGAACGCCAGGACGCCGCTGGCCCGGTGAGGCCGGCCCGTGCGGATGGCCCCGGCCAGGTCGGCCGCGCCAATGCCGCGATGATTGGCGGTGTAACCGTGCGTCAGCGGCACCTCCCGCCACTCCGCCTGTCCGCGGCGGAGCAGGCGCACCGGACCGCCGAAGGTATTGGGGTCCGGCACGCTCAACGTGCCCTCGCTGCCGTAGATTTCGAGGCAGGGCTGTTGATGGCCCCTGACGTCGAAGGACATCACCATCGTCCCGATGGGCCCGCTCTCAAACTCCAGCGCGCTGACGACGTGGGTTGGGGTGTTCACCGGGATGCGCTGGCCCCGGATAGCGGGGTGACCGGCCACTCGTTCGGGGAAGGAGGCGCGCGCCAGGCCGGTCACCCGCCGGATCGGGCCGAGCAGGTGGATGAGGGCGGTCAGGTAATACGGCCCGATGTCGAACAGTGGGCCGGCGCCGGGCTGGTAGAAAAAGGCCGGGCTGGGGTGCCAGTCGTCCGGCCCCGACGATCCCATGAAGGCGGCGCAGCCCACGGGCTGGCCGATGGCGCCCTCGTCGATCAGTTTGCGGCAGGTCTGCAGACCGCCGCCCAAAAAGGTGTCCGGCGCGCTGCCCACGCGCCGGCCGCGCGCCTGAGCCAGTTCCAGGGTGCGCCGGCCGTCGTCGCGCTCGATGGCCAGCGGTTTTTCGGTGTGGACGTGCTTGCCGGCCTGGAGCGCCGCCAGGTTGATCTCCGCATGGGCGGCCGGCACAGTCAGGTTGATGACCAGATCAATGTCCGGGTCCTGGAGCAACTGGTCCACCGTCAGCGCCCGGACCCCGTATTGCGCGGCCTTGGCCCTGGCGCGGGCCGGATCGAGGTCGGCGCAAGCGGTCACGGCCAGCGACTCGAAGGTCGGGCAGCTCTTCAGGTAGGTGTCGCTGATGTTCCCGCAACCGACGAGGCCGACCCTAGTTTTTTCCATGGCCCCACCCCCTCGCCGTGAGATAACGATGGCTGTCGGCGACGGCGGTCAGCAGGTCGGTCGCGCAGCGATCGAGTTCTACGATCAACCACTCGGCCTGGCCGGCCGCCGCCAGGATCGGGCCGAAGTCCAGCGTCCCGGCGCCGACGGCCGTCATCGGCGCCTCCTGGACGGCTGGCCCGTCCTTGAGGTGCAGGAGCGGCGCCCGCGCCCCGAGCCGGCGGACCACCTTCGCCGGGTCCTGGCCGGCGGTCTTCACCCAATACACGTCCACTTCGAAGAAGATCGCCGGGTCGAGCCATTCGGCCATCCAGTCGTGGGCCGGCCGGCCCGCCACCCGCTGATCGAACTCGAACCAATGGTTGTGATAGCCGAGCGTCAGGCCATGCGCCCGGGCGACTTCGCTGGCCGCATTGAGTTCCGCGCACACGGCGCGCAGGCCCTCCGCCGAGGCGAAGCGCTCGGGCGGCAGCCACGCGCACACGATGCGCGTGCAGCCCAGGGCCTGCGCGGTCTCGATCACGGGCTTCTGGTTGGGCCCGACCGGCAGCGGCAGATGCGCCCCGCACACGGTCAGGCCCAGGCTGTCGAGCAGCCGGCGCGCGCTGGCCGGCGACTCGCCATACTGGCCGGCGGTCTCCACGCCGGCGTAGCCCAGGGCGGCCACCCGTCGGAGCGTGCCGGCGAAGTCCTGTGCCAGCAGCTCGCGCAGGGTGTACAACTGCAAAGCGATCGGTTTCGGCATTCCTCAGACCCTGGCCAGCGCGTGCATGGTCGCGCGGAGCTGGCCGTATACGCCGGCATAGAGCGTGTAGATGGGCAGGTACTTGTCCTGAGTCGCGGCGTTCGGAGCGGTGCGGCCGGCGATGGTCACACAGCGCTCCACGGCTTCGCCGACATCCCGGAAAGCGCCCGTGCCCACGCCGGCCAGCAGCGCGGCGCCGTAGGCCGGGCCTTCCTCAGCCGTCAATGTTACCACTTCGGCCCCGTAGATGTCGGCCTGCATCTGGCGCCAGAGCGGGCTGCGCCCGCCGCCGCCGGTGGCCCGCACCTGGGAGATGGGCACGCCCAACCCGCGCATGATCTCCAGGCCGTCGCGCAGCGAGAACACCACGCCCTCCATCACCGCCCGGATCAGGTGCGCCGGGGTGTGGCGGGCCGTCAGACCGACGAAAGCGCCGCGCGCCAGGGGGTCCAGGTGCGGGGTGCGCTCGCCGGTGAGATAGGGCAGGAAGAGCAGGCCCTCGGCGCCCGGCGGGACGGTCGCCGCCGCCGCCGTCATCTCGTCGTAGCTGGCGGCTTTGCCCAGCGTGTCGCGCAGCCAGCGGAAAGCGCCGCCCGCCGAGAGGGTGACGGCCATCAGGTGATAGCGGCCGGGGACGGAGTGGCAGAACGTGTGCAGCCGGCCGTGCGGGTCGAGGGCGATCTCGTCCGCATGGGCGAAGATGACGCCGCTGGTGCCGATGCTGCTGCTGACCACGCCGGCGCGGACGATGCCCGTGCCCACCGCCGCCGCGGCGTTGTCGCCGCCGCCGGCGACGACGGGCAGGCCGGCCGGCAGGCCCAGCTCGGCCGCAATCTCGGGGCGCAACGTCCCGGTGATCTCCGGCCCTTCAAAGACGCGCGGCAGCCAGGCGCGCGGGATCTCCAGCTTGTCCAGGATCTCGGCGCTGTAATCGCGCGTCCGAAGGTCCAGGAGCAGGGTTCCGGCCGCATCGGCGGCATCGGCGCCGCTGACGCCCGTAAGTCGCCAGCGGATGTAATCCTTGGGCAGGAGCACCTGCGCGACGCGGGCGAAATTCTCCGGCTCGTGATTGCGCAGCCAGACGATCTTGGGCGCCTGGAATCCGGTCAGGGCCGGGTTGCCGGCGATCTCGATCAGGCGCGCCGCGCCCACGCGCTCGGTGATCTCGGCGCATTCCGCGGCGGTGCGCTGGTCGTTCCACAACAGGGCCGGGCGGATCACGCGGCCCTGTTCGTCCAGGAAGACCGCGCCGTGCATCTGCCCGGTCAGGCCGAGGCCTGTAATCTGGCTGGCCCGCGCGCCGGCTTGCGCGACCACGGCGCGCAGGGCCGTCTGCGCCCCGCGCCACCAATCGGCCGGGTCCTGCTCGCTCCATAGCGGTTGAGGGGTGTAGAGGGGGTATTCGGCCGTAGCCGTCGCCAGGATGCGCCCCTGCGCGTCGCACAAAAGGGCTTTGGCGCCGGTCGTGCCGATGTCCAGGCCGAGGCAGTAAGTCATGGTGGAGGCTCCGTCCGGACGGGGTCCGGTTCAAAGGAGGCGGCGGCAGGTCGGCCGCGGCCGCCTCCAGCCTGGGACGGGTCAGCGGAGCGCGGGCAGCGGGGGCAGGCGCTCCGGGTAGCGGGCGCGGGCGCGGATCAGGTAAGCCTCCAGCCAGCCGCGCGCCTTGTCCGGGTGGTTGGTGGCGTACAGGATCGCCTCATGGTCCAGGGCATTGATGCGGTCGTTGGCGGCGCGCAACGCATCCATCGAGTTCTTCAGCGCTACGTCCACGGGCATGCGCTCCGGGTTGATATCGATCCCGAAGTAGCCGGAGTAACTCTGCATCTTCATCGCATACAGCGTCGCTTCCGTGCTCTCCGGCGAGAGCACGCCCACGTTCAGGTCCTGGTCGTAGTTGCCGAGCGGCTGGCTGTTCCAGTGGGTGTGAGCCAGCCGGCCATATTCCATGACCAGGCTGTAGGCGTAGGGCAGGTCTTCGTACCCCATCAACATGTGCCCGACCTCGGGGTTCAGGCCCACCAGGGCGTGGCCCTGGTCGAGCAGCCGCCGGTTGGCCGGGTTTTGCAGCCGGGCCTCGACCTTCATCCCGAGCAGCAGCCCTTCCGACGTGTAGCCGTACAGGATGTGACCGCGCGGCTCGTAGGGTTTGGGCTCGAACGCGATGCGCACGCCCGGCACCGCGTCCAGGGCCTCGGCCAGGCCGGCCGCGAAGCGGTCGCGCGCCGCTACCAGGTCCAGGCCGAAGGCGTTCTCATAGCCGTCGATGCCGGGCCAGACGATGGCGAAGTCGGTGTCCAACTCCCGGTTAAGCTGCAGGGCGGCCTTGGTCCGTTCGACGGCGCCGCGCCGGATGGTCTCCAGCGGCGACGACAGGCTGCCCCACTCGTAGTCGGCGTCCCAGAAGAGCAGGGGGATCACGGTCAGCACGCGGAGGCCCGTGTCGCGCGCGAACTGTTTCCAGAGGTCCAGGTTGGCCTCGTTGATTTCGTTGGGGTAGTGCGCCTCCATGGCCGCCAGGCCGTAGTCTTTGAGCGCGGCGGCGATATCCAGGCGCCGGGCGATGTCGAGGGCCGGCTTGTAGCGGTCGTGAAAGCGCGAGTTGGGCGGCGAGAAGAACCAGACCCCGGCCGAGAACTTCAGGTCCAGGTTAAAGCTCTGCAGGTGTTTGAGCATTTCGTCCGGCGTGCGCCGGACCGTCTGCGGGCGCAGGTCTTGAAACGGCATCACGAATCTCCCGGGGCGCGCGGTGCAGGCGGGGCGTTGGAGGACCCGCCCCGCCTGCGACCACCGCGCCTGAGCGCGGCCCCTCACGGGCCTAGTATTTGACGTCCACGCGCCGGCCGCTGGCGGCCGATTCGACGATGGCGTCGCAGATCACGGCGTTCTTGTAGCCGTCCTCGAACGTGGCGCCGAAGGGGGCGACCTCCTTGTTGTTCACGATGGCGTCCAGCAGGTGGTGAATCTCGTGGACGAAGGTGTGCTCCCAGCCGATGATGTGGCCGTGCGGCCACCAGTTGGACCAGAACGGATGGTGCCCCTCGCTCACCAGAACATCGTGAAACCCCTGGGTCTCCTTGGGCGCCTCGCCCACCCAGAAGACCTCCAGCTCGTTCATGCGCTCCAGGTTGAACCGGAGGCTCCCCTTTTCGCCGTTGATCTCGAAGCAGTTGTAGTTCTTGCGCCCGCCGGCGAAGCGGGTGGACTCCACCGTGCCGATCGCGCCGTTCTCGAACTCGAACGTGGCCGCGAAGGCGTCGTCCACCTCGACCTTGTGGACTTTCCCCTCCGCGTCGGGACGCTCCTTGATGAAGGTCTGCATGGCGCCGTTGATGCGGCGCGGCTCGCCCACCAGGAAGCGGGCCAGGTCGATGATGTGCGCGCCCAGGTCGCCGAGGGCGCCGCTGCCAGCCGCGCCTTTGTCCACCCGCCAGATGTAGGGCGTGCCGTAATGCGGCATGATCCACTCCTGCAGGTAAACGGCGCGGTAGTGGTAGATCTGCCCGAGCTTGCCGGCCATGATCAGTTCTTTGGCCAGGCGGATGGCCGGCACGAAGCGGTAGTTGAAGGCGACAGCGTGCTTGACGCCGGCCTTGGTGACGGCCTCGAGCATGGCGCCGGCCTCCCGGGCGGTGCGGGCCAGCGGCTTCTCGCACAGGATGTGCTTGCCGGCCTGAGCCGCCGCGATGCAGGGCTCGGCGTGCGCGTCGTTCGGGCCGCCGTTGTCGAACAGCTGGATGCGGTCGTCCTTGAGCATCTGCCGCCAGTCGGTGTAGTAGCCTTCGTAGCCGTAGCGCAGGGCCGCTTCTTTCACGGGCGCCTCGTTGCGCCCGCAGATGGCCACCAGCCTGGGGATCGCCACCGGCGGATACATCATGTACGGCAGTTTCTTGTAGGCATTGGAGTGGGCTTTGCCCATAAAGGCGTAGCCCAGCATGCCCACGCCGATCTCCGGGGCCTTGCCGGCGGCCCGGGCGCCGGCCATCGTGGTGAAACCGGTCTCAGCCATGCTGTCCTCCGTTCATTTCTTGGAAGCAAACGCGGCGTCGAAGGCCACGTTGGAAGGGGTCAGGTCCAGGCGCCGCACCATGGCCAGGGCCTCCGGCGCGCCCTGGTCGCGGTTCATGCCGTTGTCCTCCCACTCCACCGAGAGCGGGCCCTGGTAACCCACGTCGTTGAGCGCACGGAAGATGCGCTCGAAGGGCACGCCGCCGCGCCCGGGCGAGACGAAGTCCCAGCCGCGCCGGCGGTCGCCGAAGAACAGGTGCGAGCCCAGGATGCCGTTGCGGCCGTTGAGGTTGCGGACGGACTCCTTGACGTGCATGTGGTAGATGCGGTCGGCGAACTCGTAGACGAACTCCACCGGGTCTACCATCTGCCAGTACAGGTGGCTGGGGTCGAAGTTGATGCCGAAGCCCGGCCGGCGGTTGACGGCCTCCAGCGCGCGCTTGGTGGTCCAGAAGTCGTAGGCGATCTCGGACGGATGCACCTCCAGGGCGTACTTGACGCCCACCTGGTCGAAGACGTCGATGATCGGGTTCCAGCGGTCGGCGAAATCCTTGTAGCCGGCCTCGATCATGGCCGGCGGCACGGGCGGGAACATGGCCAGGGTGTGCCAGATCTTCGAGCCGACGAAGCCGTTGACCACCTTGACGCCGAACTGGGCCGCGGCGCGGGCCGTGTTCTTGATCTCCTCGGCGGCGCGCGCGCGCACGCCGTCGGGTTTGCCGTCGCCCCACAGGCGCGAGGGCAGGATGCTCTTGTGGCGCTCGTCGATCGGGTCGTCGCCCACGCACTGCCCCACCAGGTGCGTGCTGATGGCGAAGACCTTCAGGCCGTGTTTGGCCAGGATGTCGTGGCGCGAGCGCAGGTAGGCGTCGTCGCTGAGGGCCTTGTCCACTTCGAAGTGATCGCCCCAGCAGGCGATTTCGACGCCGTCGTAGCCGAAGGCCTTGGCCTTGGCGCAGATCGTGTCGAAGGTCAGGTCGGCCCACTGGCCGGTGAAGAGGGTGACAGGACGTGGCATGGTGGTTCTCCTCTCAAGAGTTGGAACAGATGTGGACGGGTGAACGACGCTCCCTGGCGCCGCGGCTCTTCAGCGCGGCATCGGCGCCGGCCGCCGTCGGGGCCTGGAACGCGCCCTGGAAATCTTGAAGCCCCGCTTTGCGCTCCGTCCGCGCTGAGGGTCCAGCACCGCGGACGGGTCGATGCGGGCGAAGCCTCCCACTCTGATCGCCGTAGAAACCTTCCCGGGTTTATACGCGATCGACGAACTCCCGATGGTGCACGGTGACGGGCACTTTCATCAGCTCCAGCACACCGCGCGCCACATGCCCGGCGTAGCGCTGGAAGGCCTCCTCGCCCTTCTCGGCCGTGGCCCGCAGCGGGTTGCCGATGGTGCCGGATTCGATGAACTCGTGGTGGTCCATCGGGAACGTGAAATACTTGTAGTCCTCGAACTCCACGTCCGGCATGCCGTCCTTCTTGGCGAACGTCTTGGGCAGGAACTCGGGGATGTGGGCCAGGGTTTTGGCCGCCCGCTCCATGCGCACGTAGTGCGTGCCCTTGACGCGATCATGGGCCAGCATCTGGGAGGTCTCCAGCTCGCTGGCGTGCCAGCCGGGGGTCTCCTCCGGCGGGTTCTCCATGAGGCCCTTCAGGATGCCGACGTAGTTTTCCATGTAGGGCTTGACGAAGCCGATCAGGGCCCCGGTTTCGTAGCGCAGCCGGCGCAGCACCGGGTCCACGACCTTGACGTTGGAGCCGTGGCCGTTGATGAAGATCAGGCGGTTGAAACCGTGGTGGATCAGGCTGCGGGCCACGTCGTACATCACGGCCAGCAGGGTCTGGGCGCGCACCGTGATGGTGCCCCGCCCGGCGCCGGGCGCGTACATGTGCTGGGGCGAGTAGCCCATCCAGATACAGGGCGTGTAGAGCACCTGGATTTGCTCGGCCACCCGCCGGCTGACCTCCTCGGCCGTGACCGTGTCGGTCTTGAGCGGCAGGTGCGGGCCGTGCTGCTCGGTGCTGGCCATCGGGATCAGAATCGTGTCTTTGGTCCGGAGGTATTCCTGGATGTCCACGTAGGTCAGGTCCACCAGGTTGTAGGAGCGGAATTCGGTCATCGGAGCGTCCTTTCGGGCGGCCACGGATGACTGGTCGCTGAGCGCTGCCGACTGAGCAGTGATCAGTGATCAGTGGTCGGCCATCAACTTCAGGAACTCATCCGCCACGCGTTCGGCGAAGGCGGCGTCGTTCAGGTGCGCGGCCACCGGGATGAGCGGGATGTCCGGGCGCAGGCCGGTCCGCAGGGCCTCCAGGAGCGCCGCGTCGGCCTCCGGGTCCCAGAACACGCCGCCGGGCCGGTTGGGCTGAGAGAGGCCGCCGGTGGGCACCATCACCACCACCGGCCCCTTGGATTGGTTGAGCTTCCTGGCCATGGCGGCCCCGATGGCGGCCATCTCGGGCTTCAAGGTGCGGCACAGCGTCATCTCGGGGTTGTGATAGTACAGGGGCCGATGGCGCATGGCCTCGGAGAGGGTGTCCGGCGTGCCATGCGTGGTCAGGTCCACGTTGCCGGGGACCACGACCTGCGGCAGCCCCAGCGCGCCCACGCGTTCGAGGCGGTTGGGCGGCGGGACGTGAAAGCCGCCCACCTCGGCGCAGGCCAGCTCGTTGGTGGTGTAATCCACCACGCCCACGAAAGTGCCCAACTCGGCAAACTGCTCCATGGCCGCCCCGCCCACGCCGTTGGCGTGGAAGATCACTGTCTCATAACCATGCTGGGCCAGCCGGTCGCGCATGGCCATGACCCCCGGCGTTGACTGGCCCAGCATCGTCACGCCGACGAAGCGGCTGCCAGCCGGCGCCGGCTTGAAGCGCGACCCGTGGCGGGCCATGCCCAGGACCGCGGCGCAGGCGTTGTCGTAGACGACGGTGCTGACCGGGTTGAGGCCCAGGATATCGACCACGGAGTGCATGACCATGATATCCAGTTCGCCGATGAGCATGCCAAAATGGCGGCGGCCGGAGGCGATGGGCGTGACGATGAGCTTGGGCACGCCCAGCGGCAGGCCCCGCATGGCCACCGAGCCCATGATGGCGCCTTCCGCGCCGCCCAGGCACAGCACGCCGTCCAGCCGGCCCTGGCGGAACAGGTCCAGCGTGATGCGCTTGACGCCCTCCTTCATCTTCTCCACGGCGGCGCCGCGCGAGCCGGCGTGGCGGAGCTGGTCGAGGGTGTAACCCGCGGCTTCGGCGACGGCGGCGCGGGAGAAGTCGGGGGTGAGGCCAAGCGCCTCGCCCAGGATGCCCGAGTCCAGCACCAGCGCCTCGGCGCCGAGCGCCCTGAGTTTGTCGCGGCAGTAGCCGATCTCCACGCCTTTGGTGTCGAGTGTGCCGATGAGCAGGATGGTGGTCATGGGTCAGGTGGTTGGGCGGTCGCCGGGTCCGGTGGTCGCGTGGCCGGGGGTCGGGCGGCCCAGGCGAGGACCACCCGACCACCGGCCCGGGCGGGCGCTAAGCCATCGCGATGGCGTGGCGCAGGGTCTTGGCCGATGTCTCGACCAGCATGGAGTAGAACTTCTCGGTCAGCACACCGGAGCCATGGTCCTGGATGAACTTGAACTGCTCGGGCGTGAGCTCCGGATCGGGGGTGGTGGCCAGCGCCTCCGGATAAGGATTGGCCGGCGTGCGGTCCAGCGGCGCCACGAACTCGACGGTCAGGGCGTCGTCGTAGCCGGCCTGCTTGAGCGTGCGCACCAGCTTGGTCCAGTCGTAGTCGCCCTGGCCGCAGGCCATGCGGTTGTTATCGGCGACGTGGAAGTCCACCAGGCGCTTGCCGGTGTTGAGGATGGCCAGGTGCAGGTCCTTCTCCTCGATATTGATGTGGAAGCAGTCCAGGCACACGCCGCAATTGGGGCCGACGGCCTCGGCCAGCTTGAGGGCCTGGTCGTGGCGGTTGAGGAAGTTGGTCTCGAAGCGGTTGAGCGGCTCGAGCGCTAGCCGGATGCCGAGCGGCTCGCTGTGGGCGTAGATCTCCTTCAGCCCCTCCACGGCCCAGGCCCACTCTTCTTCGGGCGAGGCCATGGCCACCACCTTGCCCACCTGGGAGGGCACGATGGTCATTTCGCGGCCCTCCAGCTCATGCACCATGGTGATGCAATCCTTGATGTACTTGACGCTGCTGGCGCGCACGGCCGGGTCGGCGTGGATCAGGTCGCGGCCGGCGAACATCAGGCTCACCGAGCCCCAGCAGCGGACGTTGTTCTCTTTGAGGAGCTTGCGCACGGTCTTGGTGTCGTATTTCTCCGGTTCGCCGCTGATCTCGATCGAGTCGTAGCCGTACTTGGCCAGGCGGCGGATGGTCAGTTCGATCGGCTCGGCGCGCATCCAGTTGTGCATGGACAGGAACATGGTCTTGACCTCCGTGAGAGAGTGGGCGGACGCGAATGACGGATGGGAGGGCGGCAGAAGGGTCGAATCGTGGGTCGGGGTCACCTCCGGACGGGTTCAAGCCAGCTGCTGGGCCAGCAACTCGTACAGGCCGGCCACACGGATGGAGGTGGCGCCGGCCTGCGAGTCGAAATGGGCCAGCGCCGCCGGGTCTTCAGTCACCAACAGGTCCGCGCCGGTGGCCGCCGCTTCCGCCAGCCGGTCGCGCGTCATCTGCTCGGCCAGGGCCGGATGCGTGAAGCGCAGGCCGGCGACGCTCCCGCCGGGCGCGGCGCGCCCCTCCCGCCAGAACAGCTCGCGCAGCGGCTGGCCGGCCAGCGCTCCCAGCACCCGCCGGGCCTCCGCCGAGCGGCCGGGGAAGTGCGGGCTGTGGGCCGGGTCGTGGTAAGTCAACGCCGCCGCCACGGGCCGGAACCTCAGCCGGCCGGCGGCCACGGCCTCGGCCAGCAACGTCATCAGCTCCACCACGTCCACGCCGTCCGGCAGGGGCAGGCCCAGCTCGGGCAGCGCGTCGGTGAAGGCGCGGCGGTCTTCAGGCGCCAGCACGATCAGGCGCGCCGCGCCCACGGCCGTGATTTCCTGCAGCGCCGCCCGGCCGAGCGTGCGGGCGGTCTCCCACAGCCCGAGGGCGAACGGCAGATACGCGGACGAGAGGCCCTGGGCGACGGGCACGTAGGCGATCCCGAGCGCGTCGAGCAGGCGGCGGGCGGCGGCCAGGGTCCCCGGGCGCAGGTGCTGGGCGGCTGCGCCGACGAAGAGCGCGGCCGGGGCTGTGCCGACGGCCGGCAGCGGCTCGGCCTCGCGGAAGGGGTTGCCCCATTGCCGCAGCCGCGCGTCCACCTGCGCCACGGCCTCGGGCGCCAGCCCGGCGGTGACGACGTGGGCGCGGGCGGCGGCGATGGCCGAGGGCAGCGGCTGATCGGTGACGCAGTTGGCGTAGCACAGCCCGCACTGCGCGCACATATAGAGCGTGTCGGCCGTATCGGCGTTCCAGCGCGCCAGTCCGCGGTCGATGGACGAGATCAGCAGCGCCCAGCCGTGCGGCGTGGTGGCCTCGCGCTTGGTGACGCGGCCCACCGGGCAGGTGTGCCGGCACATCAGGCAGAAACGGCACAGGTTGTAGACCGGCGCGTGATCGGAAAGGCTCATAGGCACTCAGTCATCCCCAGATTCAGTTTCACCTTCACACCTCCCGTCATCCCGGCGCCAACTGAAGCCCGGCCGGCGCGGGCTGGCGCCGGGCTGCGGCTTTCGCCGGGGGGATGGTCGGCGCGCGCCCACCGCGCTCCGTCCCTCTCCGCCTACACGCTGAACCCGAGCTTGCCGGGGTTCATGATGCCGCGCGGGTCCAGGGTCTGCTTGAGCGCGTCCAGGGCCGGCCAGGCCGCGCCGTACTGCTCGCGCATCAGGCGGGCCAGCTTCAGGCCGATGCCGTGGTGCTCGTTCAGCACGCCGCCGTGGGCGAGCGACGTGCGCGCCGCCGTCGTCCAGATGTTGTTGTGCAGGCGCAGCGCCTCGTGCGCGTCCTGCGGCGGCTCGTCCACGATGAAGCGGTCGTAAACCATCACGCCCCACGGGAACCAGTGCGAAAAGTGCGCGAGGTAGCGCGCCTTCCAGGCGGCGTAGCCGGTTTCGATGGCCTGTTTCTTGGCGTAGTACAGGCGCTCGATGTTGCGGAAGGTGCAGACGGTCTCGATGGTCCCGTACAGCTTGGGCAGGGTGAAGCCGAGCGGCGGATAGTAGAAGTCGTAGCGGTGGTGCCACCACTCCTCGCCCGGCTCGCGCCCCAGGTCGCGCATGCCCAGCTCCCGGCAGATGGCGAGGGCGCGCTGCTCCTGAGCCGCCGCGATCTCGGGGAAGCCGTCGAACCCCAGCACCATGTAGGCGCCCTGCAGGTCCAGGCCGAGCACGCGTTTGACGAGCGAGGCGGTGGAGGCCTGGTCGTACAGACGGATGACGGTCGGCTGCAGGCGCGCGGTCATGATGCGCCGGCCGGCCTCCAGCGCCCGGGACAAATCCTCGAACAGCACCGCCCGGAACAGGCGCGTCTCCGGCAGACGCTCGATCTGCATCGTGGCCTCGGTGATCACGCCCAGCGTCCCTTCCGAGCCCACCAGGAAGTTGAGCAGACCCGGTCCGGTGGCGTGGCTGCGCACCGGCAGGGTCCGGGCGATGGTGCCGTCCGGCAACACCACCTGGATGGAGATCACCAGGTCCTCGGCCTTGCCATACTTGGTGGAGACGGTGCCGGAGCCGCGCGCCGCCAGATAGCCGCCCAGCGTGGCGCAGTTGGCCGAGGCCGGATAGTGCGGCAGGGTCAGGCCTTTCTCGTTCAGCGCCCACTCGAGCTGCGTGCCGTTGATGCCGGCCTGGGCCGTCACCGTCATCGAGACCTCGTCAATCTCGATCAGGCGGTCCAGGCGTTTGACGTCCAGCAGGAGGCCGCCGTAGATGGGCGTGGCCCCGCCCTGGGTGCCGGAGCCGCCGCCCCACGGCACCACCGGGATGCGGTAGGTGTTGGCCACCTGGAGCACCCGCGAGATTTCCTCGGGCGAGCCGGGATGGACGATCACATCCGGCAGCACCGGCGCCTCCCCGCGGTCCAGCCACATCTGCGGCACCCACCACCAGTCGGTGGCGTAGGCCAGCCGGTCGCTCTCGCGTGTGGAGACGTGGGCCTCGCCGACGATGTCGACCAGTTCGCTCAGCACCATCCCCAGGTGATATCCGCGGAAGCGGCTCATAGCGTCAGGCTCTTGAAGGCGCGCGCCTGGGCCTCGATCGCGGGCTCCACCGACAGGCGCTCGATGCTGCTGGCGCCGAAGAAGCCGGCGATGCCGTGCGTGTGGGCCAGGATGTACCGGACATCGTCGGGCTCGGCGATCGGGCCGCCGTGACACAGCACCAGGATCTCCGGGTTGACGGCCACGGCGGCGTCGCGCATGGCCTGGACGCGCCGGGCGGATTCCTCCAGGGTCAGGGCGGTGGCCGCGCCGATGGCCCCCTTGGTGGTCAGGCCCATGTGCGGCACCAGCACGTCCGCGCCGGCCTGGGCCATCTGCACGGCCTGCTCGGGCGTGAAGACGTACGGGCAGGTGAGCAGGTCCAGTTCATGGGCCTGGCGGATCATCTCCACTTCCAGCCCATAGCCCATGCCGGTCTCCTCCAGGTTGGCGCGAAAGACGCCGTCGAACAGGCCGACGGTCGGGAAGTTCTGGACGCCGTCGAAACCCCTGGCCTTGACCTCGCGCAGGAAGACCGGCATCAGCCGGAACGGGTCCGTGCCGCATACGCCGGCCAGCACCGGCGTGTCCTTCACCACCGGCAGGACCTCGCCGCCCATCTCCATGACGATGGCGTTGGCGTCGCCGTAGGGCAGCAGGCCGGCCAGGCTGCCGCGGCCGCCCATGCGGTAGCGGCCCGAGTTGTAGATGATGATGATGTCCACGCCGCCGCGCTCGGCGAACTTGGCCGAGATGCCGGTGCCGGCGCCGGCGCCGATGATGGGCCGGCCGGCCGCCACCTGCGCTCGCAGCCGGCGCAGCGCTTCGTCTCGGGGGATGAAAGGCATCGTTATTCTCCTTGCCGGCGCGTCCGGACCGGCCGGCGTCACTCGCTGGTCGTGGAGCCGCGCTTGGGGATGACGTGGCTCCACACGATGAAGCCCAGGGTCGAGACCAGCAGCACGATGAAACCGGCCTGGTAGAAGACCAGGGCCCACGGCTGAAACATCCCGACCACGCCCAGCACGATGCCGGCGATCAGCGCGCGCTCCACCGGCCGGTAGACGCGCTCCGGGATGTTGTGGTTGAGCGCGCTGGCCGTCGCCCGGATCAGGGCGATGAAGGTGAGCAGGATGGACACAAAGATCAGGATGAACGGAATGGCGTTGAGCAGCACGTTGTCGGCCAGTTGCTGCGGCGTGGCCAGGCTGTGAATCAGCGGGTCGGCGGCCAGGCCCGCGATCAGCAGGCCGACGATCCAGATGAGCAAGGTCCTGGGCGCATAGGGGCGTTTGTTCATCGGGGCTCCTTGCCGGGCGCGGCCTCAGGCGTTCAAGAACCGCTGCAGCTGGTCGGTGCAGGCGTCGGCGAATTCCGGGTCGTTGATGTTGTGGTCCAGTTCCACCACCGGGATATCCGGCCGGCGATGGCGCTTGATGGCGTCGAACAGGGCCTGGTCGGCCTCCGGCCACCAGAACTCCTTGCCGGGCGCGTCCAGCATCGAGACGCCCTTGAGCGGCAGGAAAAAGGCCGCCGGCCCGGCGGAGCGGCTGACCTTCTCGGCCAGGATGCGGCCCAGCTCGGCGTTCTCCTCCGGCGTGGTGCGCATCAGGGTCACGTTCGGATTCCAGATGTAGAAGCGCCGGTCCGCGAACTTGCCCGGCACGGTGTCGCGCGCCCAGAAGTTCACCATGTCCAGGCAGCCGGGGGCGACGACCTGCGGCAGGCCGCGGGCGGCGGCCGCGTCCAGGCGGGACGGCCCGGCCGAGAGCACGCCGCCCACCAGCTCGTCCGCCCACTCGGTGGTCGTCAGGTCCAGCGCGCCGGCGAAGTAGCCGTCCTGGATCAGGCCCTCCATCGTCTGCCCGCCGGTGCCCACGGCGTGGAACACCAGCACCTCGTAGCCGCGCGCCTCCAGGGTGGCGCGGCAGCGGTTGATCAGGGGCGTGGTGTTGCCGAACATCGAGGCCGCGATCAGGGGCCGGGCCGCCACCTGCGGCTCGGGGGTCTCGGCCATGCCCAGCACCGCGCCGACGGCGTTGGCGTAGATGCGGGCGCTGATGCGGTTGACGCCGGCGACGTCCACCACGGAGTGGATCATCACCACGTCCTTGGTGCCCACATACGGCCGCACGTCGCCGGAGGCCAGGGTGCTGACCATGACTTTAGGCACGCCCAGGGGCAGGGCGCGCATGGCGGCGGTGCCCACGCCGGTGCCGGCCGAGCCGCCCATGGCCAGCACGCCGTCGATCCGGCCCTGGGCGAACAAAGCCTGCACCACGCTGACGATGCCGCGCGTCATCACCTCCATGGCCGCGCCGCGGTCGGCCTGGGCCTGCAGGTCGGCCAGGCGGGCGCCGCCGGCCTCGGCCACACGCTCGGCCGGCACGTCCGGCGGGAAGGCCGGCGCGCCGACGACGGCGGTATTGATGACCAGGGCGCGGGCGCCGCGGCGCTCGATCTCGGCTTTGACGAACGCGAACTCCGGCCCTTTGGTGTCCAGCGCGCCGATGACGGCGATGGTCTTGCTCATGCGGGCTCCTGTTACGCCAGCAGCTTCTTCAGAAAGGCCAGGCCGTCGCGGGCCAGGTCGTCCTGGGTGGGCGCCAGCGCGCGCCAGATGGCGGCGGCGCGGGCGATGCTCTTGACTTTAGCCGTGAACGACTCGATCACCACCGGCCCGTCGTAGCCGATGGCCTTGAGCGCCTGGCCCACCTCGGCCCAGGTGACGTTGCCGGAGCCGGGCGCGCCGCGGTCGTTTTCGCAGGCGTGGAAATGACGCAGGCGCGGGCCGACGGCGCGGATGGCGGCCCCGAGCGACTTCTCCTCGATGTTCATGTGGAAGGTGTCGAGCATGATCTGGCAGGCCGGGTGCCCCACCCGGTCCACCACTTCGATGGCCTGAGCGGCCAGGTTGATGAAGCTGGTCTCGAAACGGTTGAGGGGCTCCAGGCACAGCACCACGCCGTGGTCGCCGGCGTATTGGGCCAGCTCGCTCAGGTTCTTCACCAGCACGTCCAGGTCATGGGCGCGCTCGTCGGGCGTCTGCGGCCAGGTGCGGCCGACGGCCGAGTAGAGCGGCCCCACCAGGCTGGTGGCGCCCAGGGTCTGCGCGGCGTCGATGGCCCCGCGCAGGTACCGCATCCCGCTCTCGCGGATGGCCGGTTCCGGGTGGATCAGGTCGCGGTCCGGGCCCATGGCCGCGCAGGTGCTGACGCCCAGGCCGTGGTCGCGCAGGATCTGCGCGCCGCGCCGGTAGTCCAGGTCGTCCAGGGATTCCAGCGGCACCTCCAGCCAGTCGAAGCCCAGCCCGCGGATGTGCGGAGCCAGCCGCTCCAGTTCTGCCGTGGTCAGCGGCGAGGTCCAGACCCAGGTATTGACGCCGAATCGCATAGTGGCTCTCCTTGTCCTACGCCGCGATCCGCCGGCGCTCCTGGTCGAAGCAGTGCAGCTTCTCGCGGACGATATTGAAGCGAACGGTTTCGCCGATCCGCAGCGCCGTCATGCCGGGCACCAGGCTGAGCAGCGTCTGGTCGCCGGACCGGATGTGGAGGATGGTCTCGACGCCCAGCGGCTCGGTCAGCGTCACCTGCCCGGCGAATTCGCCGGCCGGGTCCGGCTTGATATCTTCCGGCCGAATGCCGAGCAGAAACTCGGGCGGCAGGCTCAACGCCGGAGCCGGCAGGTGCAGGTCGGAGCCTGAGATGAAGATGCGGCCGTCCTCGCGGCGGGCCGTCAGCAGGTTGATGCGCGGCGACCCCACCAGTTGGGCCACGAAGGTGGTGGCCGGCCGGTCGTAGATGTCGTCGGGCGTACCCACCTGGACGAGGCGGCCCTGGCGGATGACGCCGATGCGGTCCGCCATCGTCAGGGCCTCGATCTGGTCATGGGTCACAAAGAGCGTCGTGCTGGCTTGCGTCTTCTGCAGGTGCTTGAGCTCCACGCGCAGGGCCTCGCGCAGCTTGGCGTCCAGGTTGGAGAGCGGCTCGTCCATCAGGAAGGCGCGCGGCTGGCGCACGATGGCGCGGCCGATGGAGACGCGCTGCATTTCGCCGCCCGAGAGATGCGCGGTCTTGCGCGTCAACAGGTGGCTGATGCGCAGGACTTCAGCGGCGGCCGTCACGCGCTTCTGAATCTCGGCCTCCGGCAATTTACGCAGCGGCGAGCGCAGCGGGAAGGCCAGATTGTCGTACACCGACATGGTCGGGTAGAGCGAGTACTGCTGGAAGACGAAAGCGATGTCGCGGTCGGCGGGCGTCCGGCCGTCCATGTTCTCGTGGTCGAACAGGATGGCGCCCGCGTCCTGCTTCTCCAGGCCGGCCACCACGCGCAGCGTGGTGGTCTTGCCGGCGCCGGTGGGGCCGAGCAGGACGAAGAACTCGCCGTCGTGGACCGTGAACGAGACGTCCGCCAGGGCGGTGACGGCCGGGAATCGCTTGGTGATGTGCTGGAGTTCGATGCTGCTCATCGCGCGCCTCCGGGCCGCAGGGCCTGCTGCGTCGCCGGGTTGAAGAACCGGACCATGAGCGGGTCGAGGTCAAAGCGCACCGGAGTGCCGATAGGATAGTTCACGCGCCGGTCGCCGCGGATGTGCACGATCTCGCCCCCGTTCAGGTTGACGTGCAGGACGGTGTAGGCGCCGTGCATGTCGGTGGTGTAGACCGTGCCGGCCAGGGCGCCCTCCGGCTGGATCCGGGCGGCCTCCGGCCGGAAGCCGACGATCACGTCCCCGCCTGCGCCCAGGCCGGTCCGCCAGGCCGGCGGCGCCGGGTAGCGGTTCTCGCCGGGCAAGCGGACCGCGCCGGCGGCGGCGTCCCAGCGGCCCGTGATCAGGTTCATGCCCGGGCTGCCGACGAAGCCGGCGAGATCCTCGCAGCACGGAAGTGCCCCTCGTCCTACCGTGCGTGGCTGTCGCCGGGCGCGCGGATTCGCGTCACCCGCGAGGACATTTCCGAGTCGGAAGGCGGAATCCGTCTCGTCGAAAACCACGTCAAGCGGCTCTGTCCCTCCACGCAAACGTTCTGACGATTCTCCAATTTCCCGTCGTCGCGGGAGGGACTGGGCGTCCTCTGGGTGCGATGCTTTTTCTTCGCTCGCGGCGACGGGAAACGCGTTTCTTGCTTTCCTTCGACCGATTCCCTGTCGCCTAGCCTCTCAATTCGACGCATAATG